>Ga0209643_1000393_pt1 | contig 86192 bp, 89 predicted proteins | sample AutmiccBRH37_all_FD_187383 | JGI IMG/M metagenome (GOLD analysis project Ga0209643, IMG submission 187383) | Deep subsurface microbial communities from Mt. Terri, Switzerland - Autotrophic microbial communities BRH/37_all (SPAdes) (version 2) | ecosystem: Environmental > Aquatic > Deep... | reverse complement strand
GCCGCGCGAACCCGCGACGCGCTCTGGAACGCTGTCGCTACCGCCATGGGGGCCTTCACGCCCGCGGAGTGTGCGAACTACTTCACAGCCACCGGATATGAGCCCGAGTGGTGAGAAGCTGCTCTAGCCAAGTGAGCAATGCTGCTTCATCCGGAGGCAGCGCGACGGCGGCATCCGACGCAAACTTTTCGAACTCATTTTTGTTCAACGCGTTGAGGCCGACGAGAACTGGGATATCCATCGATAGCGCATCGGCGATGGCGCCTCGGAATCCGCGTCCTTCCGCCTCGTGCTTTCCGAATTTGTTCACGATCAGGATATCGGCACCATGGACGAGGCTGCTGGACACCAGCCCGACGGCGTCTTCCAATGCCGCCGGATCGAGACGGCAACCCCGCGCACCGGCCCCCAAGGGCTGCGAGATTCGGAGGACGGGACCGTCGGGCAGGACTTTCACGCTCATATCGCACGGACCAGCGTCTTGTCGAAGCGCGTTGATCTGAACTGTGCCGCAGGCCCTCAATCCTTTCGCCGCCACACTTGCAGCGAACTTGAGGAGGAGTAGGTCGGTGTCGCCCCGTCCGGGCGTCATGGTGTAGGCGATGTTCATATCCATTGCCCTCAAGATTCGCAGAATGGCACAAATTCTACGAGCGTGCCCTTCACTAGGTGTTCGGCGTCCGCGGGAATGACCAGCATGCCATCGGCGAGCGGCAGCTTGGCCACCCGATCCGGGTGGGTCGCGTCCAGGAATTGCGCGACCGGGCGCCCGAGGTCGTCGTATGCCGCGATAGAAGCCGGCCGCAGTTCGCAGCGTCCCGGCTTACGGCGGATATCGTGTCCGAGCAGGACAGGGCGCCTGAGCGCCGCCCCGCAGGACATACCCGACAGCAGCCGAAGAAGGACCGTCCCGAACAGCTGCCAGGTGATGAACGCCGCGGCGGGATTGCCTGGGAGGCCCAGCCATGAGGTCTCCTTCAGGCGCCCGAAGGTCACCGGCTTGCCCGGCTTCAATGCCACGCCGCTGAAAATGATCTGGCCGTCGAGCGCACGGAACGCCGGCTTCACATTGTCCTCTTCGCCGACCGAAATTCCGCCGGTGGTGACGATAAGGTCCACCTTCGACATCATCGCGCGGAGATGGATCCGCAGGCCCATCCGGTCGTCGGATGCCTGTCGCACGTCGACCAAATCGACCGAGGCGCCCGTCAGAGCGGCGCGCAGCATCGGCGTGTTGACGTCCCATATCTCGGCATCGCCGCATGCCCGCCCCGCCTGCCGGATCTCGGTACCGGTAACGAGCAGTGCGACACGGACGGGGCGGAACACCTGCACGCTGCCGCATCCGGCCGCCGCGGTGGCCGCGATCTCGCGCGACCCAAGGCGTGTGCCTGCCCGCAGGATCGAAGCGTCCGCGACCATGTCCTCACCGGTACGACGGATGTTCAGTCCCGGCGTGGGACGCCGCCGCAGGATGACGTGGCGGCCCTCATTGGCCGCCTCTTCCTGCGCCACGACGGCATCCGCCCCCCGCGGGACGCGCGCGCCGGTGAAGATGCGCACAGCGGTGGTGCTGGAGGCCGGCGCATCGGGCGTCTGTCCGGCTGCCACCCTGGCGCAAACCTCAAGCCGCCACGGTCCGTCGCCTGCTAAGGCTGCGGTGTCGACCGCAAAACCGTCCATCGCTGCGGTATCGAAGGGCGGTACCGCAGCGCGGGATACCACTGATTTGGAAAGCACGCGCCCCCCCGCATACGCCAGCGGCACGGTCTCTTCCTGCAGGACGGGGCGCACATGCTCGACGATCCGCTTCAGCGCTTCGCCAACCTCGATCAGCGATGCCGCATGGCTGGAAGCGTCGCAGCCGCAACCCGAGCCGTCGATCTTTCGCAGTACCGTCATTCCGCCGCCTCCTCCCGGAAACGGCTCGGACCGATCGTGCAGTCGAAATCGGCGAGACGTCCGTTTTTCAGGCCGTAGATGAGTCCGTGCACTCGGAGATCCGCTCCACGGCCCCAGGCGCGCTGGCGGATCGGTGTCTCCGCGAGACGGCGGACGCCTTCGACGACGTTCAATTCCGCCAGACGATCCCGGCGCGTCTCCGCGTCTGAAGCCTGCGCCAGGTCGACCGCGTAGGCGCGCGCGACACGCCGGATCGGTTCCAGCCAGTGATCGGTCAGGCCATGCGGAAGATCCTCCGTCGCAGCTTTCACACCGCCGCAGCCGTAATGGCCGCAGACGATGATTTCACGCACTTTCAGCGCGTCCACGGCGAATTCCAGCGCCGAGAGGATGTTCATGTCGGAGGAGTGGACGACATTGGCCACGTTCCGATGCACGAAGACCTCACGCGGGTCGAGGCCGGCCACGACATTGGCGGGGACCCTACTGTCGGAGCATCCGATCCAAAAGAACTCCGGCGCCTGCTGTGCGGCGAGACGGCTGAAATAGGTAGGATCTTCGCTGTGGCGCCGCTCCGACCACGCGGTGTTACGTTCTAGAAGGTCATCCAGCATGACATACCCTGGAGGGGTCTCGGCCGGACCGATGGAACTGGGTGCCGGAGATGTCAGCGGACGCGACGAGCTGAGCGACGAAGGATCGGGCGGCACAGACCCACGCCGCCTCCTCGACGGCGTCCGCAATTTTGACGCGCACTGCCTCGAACGGCAGCACCGCGCCCGGGGCGAGGGCGTCCATGCGGATGACATGCCAGCCGTGGCGGGTCAGAACCGGCTCCGTGGTGATAGCGCCTTCGGCGAGCCTGCGAAGCGCCGCCTCGAACTCCGGCACAGTATCCCCGGGGCTGAGCTGACCGAGTGCGCCGCCGGACGCCCTGGAGCCGCAATCGCTGTGATTGGACGCAAGGCGCGCAAAGCCGCGCGGATCGGCAAGCGCCCATTCGACCAAGTCGCGCGCGCGCGCGCCGGCTGCGGCTTTCGCATCCTCGTCCCGCGGATCACAGGCGCAGAGGATATGCGACACCTCCCAGAGCGGCGGTGTGCGGAAGCGGGTGGGATCTCGCGCCCATTCCGCGCGGACCGCGTCTTCGTCCGGGATGTCGACTACCACTGCGTCCTCAAGAAGCCCACGAATCAGGGCCTCCTCGTCCGTCTCGAAGCGGCCCGGGCTGACCTCGGCGGGCTGTGGGGCGACCCGCCGCCGATGCGCCTCCTGCAGAAGCAGTGTCCGTACGGCCACGGCGTTCGCAGCCTGGCGCCAAGCCGTTCCCGGCTTGCCCGTGGGTGCCGGATGGTTCTGTGCCTCGGCGGCGACGATTGTGCGGGACACGGTTTCGCCGTTGATCACGAGATCCGGAAAGAGCGCTGCGCTCATTTTCGTCACTCCGCAGGGGTGGACGCGGCGTCCAGAGACGGCCGCGCATGAGGTCTACCGACCTTGCGCGGCGGCGCGGAGAGCCCGGCGCGGTGCGGCAGGGGCGTGGTCCGGCGCGAGCGCACGACCTGATATCCCGGACGCATGACGTAGCGCACGGGCACCGAGAGCATGTGGACGAGCCGCGTGAAGGGAAACAGCAGGAATATCGTCAGACCCAGGAAGAGGTGAAGCTTGAAGATCCAGTGCACCTCCGCGATGTGCGCCGCCGCCCCCGCTTCGAGGGTGAGTATCCCCTGAGCCCAGGCCATGAACTTCGTCATCTCGTGTCCGTCCAGGTGCTGGAGCGAGACGAGGATCGTGCCCATGCCGAGAACGAGCTGCACCATGAGCAGGACGAGGATGCCGGTGTCGGCAAAGGTGGAGGTGGCGCGAATGCGAGGGTCCATCAGCCGACGGTGAAGCAGGAGAAGCCCGCCGGCCAACGCCATGACCCCGGCCACGCCGCCGACGACGATGGCCAGGACCTGCTTGGCCCCGTGGCTGATCCCGAGGGCGTCGAAGAACCAGATCGGCGTCAGGAGACCTGCGAGATGGCCGAAGAAGATGATCAGGACGCCGACGTGGAAGAGGACCGAGCCCAGGATCAACTGTCTGCGCCGGAGAAGCTGACTGGAGGAACTCTTCCAGGTGAAGGGGTCGCGTTCGTAACGCGCAATCGAGCCGATCGCGAGCACCGCCAGCGCAATGTAGGGATAGATACCGAAGAGGGCGTTGTGCATTTCTGCCTCCATTACTCGGCCGCCTGGCGGGAGCCGGCACCGATCGCGACATTGATGCGCGCGAGCATGTCGCGGCCGGTGGGACAACCGGCATTCGGATCGGGACCGAAGCGCACTTCGCTTTCCTCCCAGACCTTGTCCAGTTCCTCCAGGGCCTCCGGATCCATCTCCGGCTGGTCGAGCAGTGCCGCCACGGCCTCGGCGTCCGGCTTCACGCGCGAAAGCTGCAGGAGGCTGGCGAACGTCGCTGCATAGGGGCTTTCCCTCCGCAGGAGTCTGGTGCTCAGCGCCTCGAAGATGTGCGCCGCGTCTGCCAACGTTTCCTGCGCTTCGACGGAAGGACGCGTCGACAAGAACTCCAGCAGTACCGGCAGGTGGTCCGGCAGTTCCGTGGTGGCTGGCTCGAAGCCTCCGGCCCTGTAGGTCTCAAGAAGCGAAACCATCGCGGCGCCGCGGTCGCGGCTTTCGCCATGGACGTGCTCGAACAGATTCAGCGAGAGCGTGCGCGAACGGTCGAAGAGCATCACGTACTGCTCTTCGAGATCGTAAATGTCGCGTCCGCACAGTTCGTCGACGAGGGGACACAGCGCGCGCCGCGCCGCGGCGGTCAGCCGTGTGTCGGCGGCGAGGACGCCTCCGATTTCCGGCATGGCCGACTGAAGCTCCGCGGTGGGGTAGCTCAGGAGCAGCGAAAGCGCCTTCAGCGTTCGGTCCATCACATCACCTCCGTCGGCATCTTCAGAGGCCTCTTGGCGCGTCCGAAAAGCGAACCCTTGGAGATGCCGCTGGAACAGCCGTTACCATCGGTGAAACCGCACCCGCCTCGCAGTTCATAGGCTTCCTCCACCTGCTCGCGGTGCGCGGTGGGGATGACGAAACGGTCCTCGTAGTCGGCGAGCGCCATGATCTTGTACATGTCTTCGATCATCCGGCCCGTGAGCCCGACGCGCGCGGCAATGGCTTCGTCCCGGACGCCGTCGATGGTCTTGGCGCGCATGAATGCGCGCATCGCGAGCATCCGCTCGAGCGCACGGGCCACGGGCGCCTCGTCCCCCGCCGTCAGCATGTTGGCGAGGTAGCCCAGCGGGATGCGGAGGTTCCGGACGTCCGGCATCGCCCCGTCCATACCGATGGCGCCCGCCTCCGCTGCGTTCTGGATCGGGGACAGCGGCGGGATGTACCAGACCATGGGCAGCGTCCGGTATTCGGGGTGCAGCGGAAAGGCCACCTTCCATTCCATGGCCATCTTCCAGATCGGGCTCTCGCGCGCCGCCTTGATCCAGTCCTCGGGAATCCCGTCGGCACGGGCCGCTTCCGCGACCGCGGGGTCGTGCGGGTCGAGGAAGACACCGAGTTGGGCGTCGTAGAGGTCGGTCGTCTCCGGCGCGTTCGCGGCCGCCTCGATCCTGTCTGCGTCGTACAGCATCACGCCGAGATAGCGGATGCGGCCGACGCAGGTCTCCGAGCAGACCGTGGGGTTACCGGACTCGATGCGCGGATAGCAGAGCGTGCATTTCTCGGACTTGCCGGTCGACCAGTTGTAGTAGACCTTCTTGTAGGGACAGCCGGAGACGCACATCCGCCAGCCGCGACACTTTTCCTGGTCGATCAGGACGATACCGTCCTCTTCGCGCTTGTAGATTGCGCCCGAGGGGCAGGAGGCCGCACAAGCCGGATTGAGGCAGTGCTCGCACAGGCGGGGGAGATACATCATGAAGGTGTTCTCGTATTCCCCGTAGATCTGCTTCTGTATCCCTTCGAAGTTGTAGTCCTGGGACCGTTTCGAGAATTCGCCGCCGAGGATCTCCTCCCAGTTCGGCCCCTTCTCGATCTTCTCCATGCGCTCACCGGTGATCTTCGACCGCGGTCGCGCCGTCGGAAACGCCTCCATCTCCGGCGCCGATTTCAGATGGTCGTAGTCGAAATCGAAGGGCTCGTAGTAATCGTCGATTTCCGGCAAGTCGGGGTTGGCGAAGATGTTCGCCAGGATCCGCCACTTGGAGCCCTGCCTCGGCTGAAGCTTACCGGCCCTCGTCCGCTCCCAGCCGCCTTTCCAGCGCGCCTGGTTTTCCCAGTCGGTGGGATAGCCGGTGCCCGGCTTCGTCTCGACGTTGTTGAACCAGGCGTATTCGACACCGTCGCGACTGGTCCACACGTTCTTGCAGGTCACGGAACAGGTGTGGCACCCGATACACTTGTCGAGGTTGAGCACCATGCCGATCTGCGCGCGCACTCTCATTCCGCGGCCTCCTTCTGGGTAGCGGGCCGGTCGAGCCAGTCGACCTTGCGCATCTTTCTGACGATGACGAACTCGTCCCGATTGCTGCCCACGGTGCCGTAGTAGTTGAATCCGTAGGACTGATGGGCGTAGCCGCCGATCATGTGGGTCGGTTTCAGGACCGCACGGGTCACGGAATTGTGGATCCCGCCGCGCTTGCCGGTCTTCTCCGAGCCCGGCGTGTTCACGATCTTTTCCTGGGCGTGATACATGAAGGTCGTTCCGTCCCTCATGCGTTGGCTCACCACCGCCCGCGCCGTCAGCGCGCCGTTGGTGTTGTAGAGTTCCACCCAGTCATTATCGACGATGCCGGCCTTCGCCGCGTCGGTCTCGGAGATCCAGATCACGGGACCGCCGCGGTTGAGCGTCAGCATCAGAAGGTTGTCGGAATACGTGGAGTGGATGCCCCATTTCTGGTGCGGCGTGATGAAGTTCAGCACCACGTGGGGCTGCCCGTCCCGGGCATCATGATTGATCTCTTTCGTCACCGTCTTGAGATCGACCGGAGGGCGGTAGGACATCAGCCCTTCGCCGAAAGCCCGCATCCACAGATGATCCTGGTAGAGTTGCTGGCGGCCGGTCAGCGTGCGCCACGGGATCAGTTCGTGGACATTGGTATAGCCGGCGTTGTAGCAGACCTTCTCGCTTTCGATCCCCGACCAGGTGGGAGAGGAGATGATCTTCCTCGGCTGTGCGGCGATATCGCGGAAGCGGATCTTCTCATCTTCCTTGGGCAGTGCGAGGTGCGCGTGCTCACGTCCCGTGGCCTTGGAAAGCGCCTCCCACGCCTTGACGGCGACTTCGCCGTTGGTCTCCGGTGCCAGCATCAGCACGACTTCGCATGCATCGATGTCGGTGACGATCTTGGGACAGCCCTTCGCCGGGCCCTCCTCCCAGACACCGTTCAGGTGACGCAGGTGCTCGACCTCGTGCCTCGTGTCCCAGGCGATGCCCTTGCCGCCGTTGCCGACCTTGTCCATCAGCGGCCCCAGCGCCACGAACCTGTCGTAGAGCGCCGTATAGTCACGTTCGACGGGCACGAAGTTCGGGGCGGTCTTGCCCGGAATAAGGTCGCATTCGCCCTTCTTCCAGTCCTTGACTTGGTCCTGGGCGATTTCGGCCGGGGTGTCGTGCAGGATCGGTAGCGCGACGATATCCGTCTCGCGCCCCAGGATCTCCGGCGCCACCTCCTGGAACTTCTTCGCGATAGCCTTGAATATCTCCCAGTCCGACTTCGACTCGTAAGCCGGGTCCACCGCCGCCTGCAGCGGGTGGATGAACGGATGCATGTCGGAGGTATTGAGATCGTTCTTTTCGTACCAGCTCGCGGTCGGGAGCACGACGTCGGAATAGACCGCGGTCGTACTCATGCGGAAATCGATGCAGACGAGGAGATCGAGCTTCCCGCGCGGTCCCTCCTCGTGCCACTTCGCCTCCTTCGGCAGCTGCCCGCCTTCCGCACCCAGGTCGCGGCCGAGGACGCCATGGTCGGTACCGAGGAGATGCTTGAGGAAGTATTCGTGCCCCTTTCCGGACGACCCGAGCAGGTTGGAGCGCCAGACGAACAGGTTGCGCGGCCAGTTTGCCGGGTCGTCGGGATCCTCGCAGGACATTTCCAACCCGCCGGACTTGAGCTGCTCGGCGACGTAAGTCGGGATGTCCTTGCCCGCCGCCTTTGCCGCCCTGGCGACCTCTAGCGGATTGGTCTTGAGCTGCGGCGCGGACGGCAGCCACCCCATGCGCTCGGCACGGATGTTGTAGTCGATCAGGCTGATGTCCCAGTCGCCCGCCGGCGCGGTCGGAGACAGGATCTCGCCCGCCGTGAGCGTCTCGTAGCGCCATTGGTCTGTATGCGCATACCAAGCGCTGGTCGAATTCATCTGCCGCGGCGGGCGGCCCCAATCCAGCGCGAACGCCAGGGGCTGCCAGCCCGTCTGCGGGCGAAGCTTCTCCTGACCGACATAGTGCGCCCACCCGCCGCCCGGCTGGCCCACGCAACCGCACATCACCAGCATGTTGATGACGCCGCGGTAGTTCATGTCCATGTGGTACCAGTGGTTCATCGCCGCGCCGATGATGACCATCGACTTGCCCCGGGTCTTCTCGGCGTTCTGCGCGAACTCGCGAGCGACGTGGACGATCTTGCCGGCGGCGACGCCGGTGATCTTCTCGGCCCATGCCGGCGTGCCGGGCACGTCCTCGTCGTAGGACGTCGCGACCCAGTCGCCGCCGAGCCCCCTGTCGAGACCGTAGTTGGCGCAGAAGAGATCGAACACGGTCGCTACGGCCACCTCGCCCTCGATGGTCCTGATCCGCTTCGCCGGAACGTTCCTGGTCAGTACGTTCGGACGGCGATCGCCGGTCGAGAACGCCTCGGTCGCGTCGGCGCCGAAATAGGGGAAGTCGACTCGCGCGATGTCGTCGTGATCTTCGTCCAGGATCAGCGACATCTTCAGCCGCGTGTCGCCTAAGCCCGCCCGCTCTTCGAGGTTCCACTCGCCCTGTTCGCCCCAGCGGTAGCCGATGGAACCGTTCGGCGCGACCAGGCCGTCGGATATCTCGTCGAAGGCGACGGTCTTCCACTCAGCGTTGTTGTCTTCGCCGAGCCCGCCGTCCAGGTCGCCGGCGCGAAGGAAGCGTCCGGGGATCAGACGACCATCCTTTTCCTCCAGCGTCACGAGCATCGGGAAGTCGGAATATTTGCGACAGTAGTCCTCGAAATATTCCACATGCCTGTTGAGGTGGAATTCGCGCAGAATGACGTGGCCGAACGCCATTGCGAGCGCGGCGTCGGTGCCCTGCTTCACGTTGAGCCACACGTCGCCGAACTTTGCGGCCTCGGAATAGTCGGGACAGATTACAGCCGACTTCGTGCCGCGATAGCGCGCCTCTGTATAAAAATGCGCGTCGGGTGTGCGCGTCTGCGGCACGTTCGAGCCCCAGAGGAGCAGATAGCCGGCGTTGTACCAGTCTGCGCTCTCCGGCACGTCGGTCTGCTCGCCCCACGTCATCGGCGAGGCCGGCGGCAGGTCGCAGTACCAGTCGTAGAACGACATGCAGACGCCGCCCAGGAGCGACAGGTAGCGTGACCCTGCCGCATAGGAGATCATCGACATCGCCGGAATCGGCGAGAAGCCGAAGACGCGATCGGGCCCATACGTCTTCGCCGTGTAGGCATTCGCGGCGGCGGTGATTTCCGTCGCTTCGTCCCAGGTCGTCCGGACAAATCCGCCCCTACCGCGGGTCTCGACGTAGGAGGCGCGCAGGACCGGATCTCTCTGCAGCGTGGTCCACGCCTGCACGGGGGTCATCGTCTCGCGCAGCTTGCGCCAGACCTTCATCAGCCGCCCACGCACCAGCGGGTTCTTCACCCGGTTGGCGGAATAGAGATACCAGCTGTAGGACGCCCCGCGGGCACACCCGCGCGGTTCGTGGTTCGGCAGGTCGGGGCGCGTGCGCGGATAGTCCGTCTGCTGCGTCTCCCACGTCACGATGCCCGACTTGACGTAGATCTTCCAACTGCACGATCCGGTGCAGTTCACTCCGTGGGTCGAGCGCACGATCTTGTCGTGCCGCCAGCGGTTTCTGTACGTGTCTTCCCAGTCGCGGCTCTCGCGCGTGACCTGGCCGTAGCCGTTCGAAAACTGCTCCAGCTCTTTGGGCTGGAGGAAGTTCAGTCTGTCGAGCAGATGGCTCATCTGGCTGTCCTTTGGCTGATCGACGGTGCGGGCTGCGAGTGTCGCGCCCGGACACGGGTTCAATTCATTCGGCGGGCTGGGCAGCCAGACCGCGGCCATGTTCCACGTCGTGGAGCAGCCCGCCCCTGCGGGTATAGAAGGCCCAGGTGAGCGCCAGGCAGATCACGTAGAAGACCAGAAAGCCCCAGAGCGCGCCGACGGGTGAGCCCGTCATGGCGATCGACGTGCCGTAGGCCTTTGGGATGAAGAAGGCGCCATAAGCCGCGATCGCCGACGTGAAGGCGATGATCGCCGCGCTCTCGCGTTCCGCTTGGCGGCGCCTGGCGATCGCGTCGAGTTCGGGCATCAGCCGCGGCACTTCCTTGTCCATGATCGCGGGGATCATCTGGAAGGTCGATGCGTTGCCCACTCCCGTCAGGAAGAACAGCGCCATGAAGGCCGCGAAGAAGCCGGTGAAGTTGCCCGCACCGAGCGCGGCGATGACCCCGAACACCGCGGCAATCATTCCCGCAAAGACCCAGAAGGTCACCCGACCGCCGCCGAACCGGTCGGAAATCCAGCCCGTCGCCGCCCGGCTGAGCGCGCCGACCAGGGGACCGAGGAACACGTATTGCATTGCGTTGACCTCGGGGAAGGCGATCTTCGTGAGAAGCGGAAAGCCCGCCGAATACCCGATGAAGCTGCCGAAGGTGCCCGTGTAGAGGATGCACATCAGCCAGTTGTGCTTGCGGCTGAAGATGATCGCCTGCTCGCGGAAGCTGGCGCGCGCATCGGCGATATCGTTCATGCCGAGCCAAGCCGCGGCCGTGGCGACCAGGATGAACGGCACCCAGACGAAGCCCGCGTTCTGAAGCCAGAGCCGACCGCCCTCGGGAAGCACCTGCGGGGCGCCCCCCATCGCCCCGAAGACGCCCGCCGTGACGACGAGCGGCACGAGGAACTGCATGACCGAGACCCCGAGGTTGCCGAGCCCGGCATTCAGCGCGAGAGCGTTGCCCTTCTCGGCCTTCGGGAAGAAGTAGGAGATGTTGGCCATCGAGGAGGCAAAGTTGCCGCCACCGAGTCCGCAGAGCAGAGCGAGTGTCAGGAAAATCAGGTAGGGCGTCTCGGGGTTCTGCACGGCGTAGCCGATGCCGACGGCCGGCACCAGGAGCGACGCGGTGGAGAGGGTCGTCCATAGCCTTCCGCCGAAGATCGGCACCATGAAGCTGTAGAAGATGCGGAGCGTCGCCCCGGACAGCCCCGGCAATGCCGCCAACCAGAAGAGCTGGCCCGTTGAGAATGTGAAGCCGATCGCGGGCAGCTGCGCCACCACCATCGACCATACCATCCAGACCGAAAAGGCCAGGAGCAGCGCCGGGATGGAGATCCAGAGATTGCGGCGCGCCACCCCACGCCCCTTCTCCCGCCAAAACTCGGCGTCTTCGGGACGCCAATCCGTGACGACTCGCGGCATGGCCGTGCGCACGGGGTGGTGGATTTCCTGCATCTCCGGCAGGGCCGGCAGTTGGTCGAGCGTCTCGCCGTGGGCCTTTCGCTCCATCGCGCGGATCGACAGGTGCATCCACGACAATGCGATCGCGACGAACACGAATAGGAGCGCGAAGCAGGACGTATAGATGCCCGTGAGATCGAGGAGCATGCCGAAGGCGATCGGCAGGACGAAACCGCCGAGGCCGCCGATCATGCCAACCAGACCGCCGACCGCACCGACGTGCTTGGGGTAGTAGACGGGAATGTGCTTGTAGACCGCGGCCTTACCGAGGCTCATGAAGAAGCCGAGTGCGAAGAGCGTCGCGACAAATGGCCAAAAGCTCATCGAGGTGGAGAAAGAGATCGGCCCGTCCTTGCCCTGGATGACGTAATCGGTCGGAGGATAGGACAGCATGAACAGGAAGATCAGACTGAAGCCGAAGGTCCAGTACATGATCGCGCGCGCGCCGAACTTGTCCGAGAGGTGTCCGCCGTACGCTCGGAAGAGACTAGCTGAAAGGCTGAAGGACGCCGCGGCCATGCCGGCCGTCTTCACGTCGACGCCGTAGACGTCGATCAGGTAGTGCGGCATCCAGAGCGCGAGCGCCACGAACGCGCCAAAGACGAAAAAATAGTAGAGCGAGAAGCGCCAGACCTGGAGCTTCTTCAGCGGCGCGAATTGTTCGGCGAGCGAAGGCGCTTTGATGCCCTTCCGTCGCCGTTCGACCAACTCGGGTTCATCCTTGGCGAAGATCAGGAAGAGCGCGGCCATGACCACGAGACCCGCGGCCCAGACGTAGGCGACGCCGTGCCAACCGTAGGCAACCATGACGAAGGGTGCGAGGAACTTGGTGACTGCCGCGCCGACGTTGCCCGCCCCGAAAATGCCGAGCGCCGTCCCCTGCCGACCGGCCTCGTACCAGCGCGACACGTAGGCGACGCCGATGATGAAGGATCCACCTGCTAGCCCGATGCCCAGGGCGGCGATCAGGTACATGACGTAGCTGTCCGCCAGCGTCAGCAGCCATGTAGCGATCGCGGTTAGGATCATCTGCGCGGAGAAGACTAGGCGTCCGCCGTACTTCTCGGTCCAGACGCCCAGGAAAAGCCGGGTGACCGAGCCGGTGAGGATGGGGGTGGCGACCAGAATCCCGAACTGCGACTCACTGAGCGCAAGTTCGACCTTGATGGCCACACCGATGATCGAGAAGATCGTCCAGACTGCGAAACATGCGGTGAACGCGACGGTGCTCAGCGCGAGTGCGCGGTTCTGATCCGCGCGCAAAGCTGCGGTTTGGACGGACATTACTCGGCTCCGGCGAAGTTCGTCCCAGCCCCTCGGGGCTCGCTCCTAGACGTGCTTCATCGCCGCGCGACACGACTTGATTCAGATCAAGATCCTGCAGGACAGCTCTCGAAATAAGCTTGCCCCCGACAATCATCACGACACCGGCGCGGCAGGGCAATTTTTGATCCGGCAATTTTCGGTCGATGACTTGATAATTGTCATGTGCGAAAGATTCGGATGACGCACCAAACCCGACTCTGAGAGCCCATGGCCGATTCCTACTTCTCGCATATCCGTAGCCTCGCCCTGTTCTCCGAGATGGAGGACGCTCGTTTCGACCAGCTCATGCGTGGTTCGTACGTGCAGAATTTCCCGCCGCAGGTCGAGCTGATCTCGGAGGGCGATCCGAGCGATTTTCTGCAGATCGTGCTGTCCGGCTCAGTGGAACTCTACGCCGCGTGGAACCGACGCGAGACCAGCATGGCGACGGTTCGCCCGATATCGACATTCATTCTGGCAGCGACGATCCGGGACGCGCCGTATCTCATGTCGGCCCGCACGATAGAGAAGAGCCGTATCGTCCTGATCCCGAGCCGGGACGTGCGCGCGGTATTCGACCTCGATGGCGCGTTCGCCCGCGCCATCGTCGGAGAACTCGCAGACAGCTACAGGACGGTCGTGAAGACCGCCAAGGAACTTAAACTAAGGACTTCGCTCGAACGCCTCGCGAACTACCTGCTCCGAGAGCAGCGGCGGACCGGGGGTCGACCGGTCTTCGACCTTCCCTTCGACAAGAAGCGTCTCGCCTCTCTTCTCGGCATGACCCCAGAGAATCTGAGCCGCGCCTTCAAGAGCCTCCAGGGCTACGGCGTCACCATCGATGCAGCGCGGGTGACTATCCAGGGTCAGGCGGAACTCGAGCGTTTCGCGAAGGCGACACCTCTCATCGACGACCATATGATCTGAGAGGGCGGTCGGGGACGGTTGCGACCGATGAACCTGCAAGCATCACCGTTTCGGTTTCAGTCCAGGATCGTTGAGCGCCGTCATGATGTACTCCCTTCGCTTCGCGCGCGCCTACAGCCGATACATAGCGAACGGGCAACCGAAGGCATGCCGTCGACGAACGTCGATGGAAGCGCGCTCGGATGGCAGCGTCGTGATCGATCGTCTGCCTGCAGAACCAGTCCACCAGTTCGGCCGGGATTTGGGCGACATCCTGTTCGCCGCGGGTGAATCGCCCGGCGAGGTCGGAGATCGGCTTCAGCCGATCAAGGGCTGTGCCGGCAAAGACGCGTCCCGGGTCGAGCGCGGTCAAAACCCGGGTCTCCCGCTCGATGTGCGCTGCAGCGAATTCAACGAACGCGGAAAGTTGGCGGGCGACCACGTCCATATCGCCTGCAGCGGTGGCTTCGCAGATCGTATTGATCTGGAGGTACATGTGCCGGTGATCCGCATCGAGATCGTCGATGCCGACCTCGAAGTTGTCCATCCAGCGCAAGCATATTTCCGGCATGTAAACCTCCCCTAGATCTGCGCCGATTGAACCTGCAGCACACCGGCGTGTCCTTGCGATGCGTCCAATAGCGTTGGATAGGACTTCGCCGAGCAGGGTCTTCTGCCTGGAGTCGGCGGAGATGGTGCGCTTGGCGGCGGCGTCGGCACAATTCTGCCGTGGAACGCCGCCATGCACGATCTTCGTTTCCGCGGGAATCAGCTCGGCGGTGCGGCGGCGGGAGCACCGTCGGCGGACACGGCCCACGGTTCTCCGAGGAGCTTCGGCCCATAAGATGCCAGATAGATGAAGAACGCGCTCACCCACAGTAGGCCAGAACACGTCAGAAGATGCATATAGAGCGAGTCGAGCAGTGCGGCGGAAACTCGGCACACTGCAGCACCGACGATCATCACATACGCCGCGGTCGTCCATCTGTCGGCGATGAGCGGCCTCCCCGTATGACCGAGCGTTGCCCGCGTCATGATCGCGAACATCATGGTCGTGATGACGCCCGCCGTCAGGGCGTGCACGACCGCGCTCCCCGGCACCGTGACCGGGTCGTATGCGGCGGCCGCGACGAGACAGAATGAGACGGGCATCCAGGCGTAGGCGACATGCAGGATCCACACGAGCGGCTCGCTGCCGGTCCGCAAGCCCTTCCAGCGCAGCAGGCGGGCAAGATGGCCGGAGGCAGCGACAGTCGCGGTCGCCGCGAGGATCGGGCCCTCTGGCGACGACACCCAAAGAACCAGCGTCGCGAGCGTGACCAGCACGACCCCGACATCAAACCGAGACGCATCGGGCGGCATGGTCCCCGCGGCCGCGCGCTTCTTCAGCCAGTTGCGCGTGAAGGTCGGGATGATACGCCCGCCGATCGTCGCCACCAGGAACACATAGACGGCAATGCCGAGGCGATTCTCGAGGCCGGAGGTCTGAACGAAGCCGGCCGCCCCCAGGTGGAACAGCAGATTGCCGCCCAGGAGCACCGCCGGAGCCGCAGCGATGGGCAGGCTGCGCCAGTTTCGGCTGGCCACGATCTGCGATGCCGTTCGCGCCAGCACCAAAACGAGGAACAGCAGGTCGATCGCCGCCGCGGCGGGAACGCCCACGATGTCCGCGGAGGCCATGACGAAGCGTCCGGCGACCCAGAGCGCGGCTAGCGCCGCGAGGCCGCCGGCGCCGAGTTTGGGCTGCATCGTCCAGCCGGGCACCGCCGTCAGGAGGAATCCCGCGAGGATGGCCGCCGCGAAGCCATAGATCATCTCGTGCGCGTGCCACCCCAGCGCACCGTAGGGGCCACCGATGGCTAATGCGCCGGACAGCGCGGCGAGCCACAGGGCGATGGCGACCAATGCCCAAATGGCACCCAGCAGGAAGAACGGTCGGAAGCCGAGGCAGAACACCGGAGGCGGCAGGCGCCGGTCGGCGTCCGGCGACACCGCACCCGTCTGAACGGTGTGGGTCATCGGCCGGGCTCCTTGCCACCTGGACCCGCCGTGAGACCCTCCGTCGCCTCGACGAGATCAGCCTTCAGTTCCTCAGGCGACAGACCGTAGGAGATCGCGGCCTCCGCAACCGTCATGAATGGCGCCATGACGCAGCCCGGGCAGGCCATGCGGCGTCTGTTGAACACGCCGATGCTGACCGGCCATCGCTCCATCACCTCCGCCACCATCATCCCGTCCAACCGAGCGGAAGACATCTCGCCACCTCCATCACGCGCCTTGACGGCACATGCTAGGCTGTGGTCGGGGCAACGAGTTTGCGCCGGCGCAAACGCGCGACGCGCGATCAGGCCTGTTCCGCGATCTGCACCAGCCGGTGCGGCTTGGCGATCACCAGATGGCTCGACCGCTTGCCGCTGACGATGCCCTCCTGTTCCCATGCGGCGAGCGTGCGATTGACCGTGAAGAGCGTGGTCGCGGTCATCTCGGCGAGTTCCTGGCGCGATATGGCGAAGGGAATCTCCACCCCGCCTTCCACCCGCCGCCCCGCCTGCTTCACCATGCGCAGCAGGGTCGCGGCGATCCGATACGCATGCCTGGAGCCATGATGCTGATCCCCTTGGTGAACCAGCGCCACTCAGCTACCAAACTGCATCGAAAATGAGTCAGAGCCAAACTTGCACGCCGAAACACAGCCTGAAGTACGGCGGCGAGGTTCGAAAGCCTTCGCCGATCGCCACGACCACGCGCGAACGAAGCCGCGAGGAACTGTGGGGCGGATCACCTGCAATAGTGCCGGGCAAATCGTGAGAATCTCGATGCGTAGCGTGGCGCCCATCATCGCGCAGTCCAAGGCGTTGATCCCGATCAGCATCGCGGATGTCGGCGCTTGCAGATCGCCTGACAGAGATCGATGAAGGTCGCCTCCCGCCCCCTCAAGTTTCCTGGGAAGCATCGGGCGCGCGCTGAGATGAGCGGCACCTCGGCCGGGCATCCGCGGGGGGGGGCGCCGCCTTGGTTCATCTGATCCCCTTCCCGGCGATGCCCGGAGGGCGCTCTGGCAGTGTCTGGGGCAACAGCCGGTAGCGACTCCCGACTGAACGGGAAGTCCGGATGGATTTCGTCGATCGGCAAATCAAACGGCGGGGCGCTCCCTGCCCGGCACGCGGTCATCGCGAACCTGCCGATGCATCGACGATGGACGATGCACGGCTCTCCGATGGTTCAATCTCGACGCCCGACGTGCCCCTCGATGATCGATACCGAACCCGGCGGCTCACTTGGAGGCCCCATCCCCATCCTACTTCTCGGCGGCTCTGCCCCCGGCCCTGCGGGCGCCATCTCTGCTCCGATCGCAGCCTCCGCCGCTTCAACGAACTCTGCCGGCAGCAGGCCAGCCGGGATCTGCGCACGGTAAGACACGGTGATGGTTCCCGGCCGCTTGAAAAGTGCATCTCGACCCCAAAAGCGCCGGTGTTGACCGTACGGGACGGGTGGCAACAGGAGGTCGACATGAACAACCTCATCTGGGATGTATGAAATCCGGGAAAGCTGGCGCCATTCGCGCACGCGGCCAGATACTGCCATAGTTCGACCCGTGTCGAACCGTGCCGCCTCGGACAAGGCTAGGATCGCGCCTTGTGTTCCCTCAGCGAAGCGGTTGATGATGAGCCTTTCGGGACGATGGCTGACGACACTGGTCTGCATCGCGCAGGTGCTGACAATGCTCGGCTTTTCGACCTATCCGGTCCTTCTAGGGCCGCTGCGCGACGCCTGGGCGCTCAACAACACCGAAGCCGGCTGGATCGGCGGCAGCTTCTTTGCCGGCTATACCGTCGCCGTCCCGGTGCTGGTCACGTTGACCGACAAGATCGACCCGCGCCGAATCTGGCTCGTCGGCGCCTCGCTGGCGATCCTCGGTAACGCCGGTTTCGCGGCCTTTGCCGACGGGTTGGGAAGCGCGCTGTTCCTGCAGGCTTTGGCTGGTGCCGGTCTCGCCGGCACCTACATGCCCGGCCTCCGCCTTCTGGCCGACCGCTTGTCGGGAAGCGCCCAGTCGCGCGCTGTCAGCTTCTATACCGCCAGCTTTGGTATCGGCACGGCCTCGTCCTATCTCCTGGCGGACTGGATCGTCGGCGACTTTGCGTGGCGGCTCGCCTTCGCCGTCCCGGCCGCCGCCACTGCGATGGCGATCGTGCTGATCCTTTTGTTTGTTTCCGGGAGCAAGCCCGCGCGGAAGGAAGGTCCACCGACGGGGCTGCTCGACCTGCGGCCAGTCCTGCGTAATCGGAACTCGATGGCCTATTCGCTTGCCTACTTCGCACACAGTTTCGAGTTGTACACGATCCGGGCCTGGATCATCGCGTTCCTGACGTTCTCCGGTGGCGGCATCGTCGAGGGCCTTTTCGGACCAGCCAAGGTGGCATTCGCAATGGCGGTGGTCGGGATCGTCTCCATCCTCCTCGGCGGCGAATGCTCAATCCGGTTCGGCCGCAAGCGCACGGTGTCGGCGCTGATGTCGCTCTCGGCGATCACTGGCGTTGTTCTCGGCCTTAGCCAGGAGTTCTATCCGCTGGTGGTGTCACTTGCCCTCCTCTACGGCATGTTCCTTACATCCGAGAGCGCCTCTGTCACCGCCGGCGCGCTCGGCAACGCCGACCCCCAATTTCGTGGCGCTACGATCGCCGTGCATTCGATGATCGGCTTCGCTGGTGGGATCTTCGGACCGCCCGTGTTCGGGGCCGTCCTTGACATCGCCGGTGGTGCCGCATCACCCGAAGCATGGCTGACCGCCTTCATCATCCTGGGCGCAGTCACCCTGACGGGGCCGGCTTGGATGGTGCTTTTCCGACCAAAGGAGCTTGCCGGTGACGGAAACCACGAACGCCCGGTGCCAGGCGGCGCCGGGCGTTGAAGTACGAGTGCATCAACGCTTGCTCGCTGCCCGCCCGAAGACCTTCATGCCGGTTCGAGCGGCCTGTTCAGCTTCGCCACGAAACGATGATCCCGTCACCGGTTCGGCCGCTCAATGAGCAGGAGGGTCAATGATGCAGATGCTGGTGAACATGATCATCTGTATGGGGATCGCCGCGATCCCTGTCTTCGTGGGCTGGCAGCGATTCAGGTAATGACCGGAACACGCACGCCGACGATCACCTTCGTCCAGCCTGACGGGGCCAGCCGGGAGGTTGTCGCGTGGGTGGGAATGTCCTTGATGGAGGTCGCGCTGCGCGCCTCGATCCCTGGCATCGATGCCAAGTGTCGCGGCCATTGTGCTTGCGTGACGTGTCACGTCTATGTCGATCCTGCTTGGCGCGCGGTAATCGGGTCGCCAACCGCGATGGAGGAAGACATGCTGGATTTCGCCTTCGCCGTTGACGACCGGTCCCGGCTATCATGCCAGGTACGGATCAATGATCTCTGCGACGGCCTGAAAGTTGAGGTGCCGAGGGGACAGCGCATTCTCGGTGTTTAGCGGTTCGATGGACCGCTGACTTGCTGGGATGCGAATGATGTAATGCGCTCGCCTCCAGATCGGGGGACGTCTCGTTGGAGGTTCGCGGCTAACGGAGGACAACCTTGACTGTCGGATTCCTGCGCCGGAGTCGCATCGGGAAGGGGCGACCGATAGAGTTGACTGTCGTGATCGAGCCAGAGCATATGCAGAACTGAGATTGGCCCCAAGGAATGGCGAACCCCTTTTTCACCATAGGACATGGAACGCGGACGCTTCCCGAGTTCATCGACATCCTCCGCGAAAGCGCTGTTGGGCTGATTGTGGACGTCCGGTCGATGCCGCGATCGCGCACCAATCCGCAGTTCAACCAGGAAACCTTCCCCGACTCTCTCGCACCGTGGCAGATCGGCTATCAGCACATTGCCGAACTCGGCGGTCTTCGCGGAAAACAACCTCTGGTCCAGCCCTCGCCGAACGCGCTGTGGAGGGTGCGGAGCTTCCGGAATTACGCGGACTACGCCCTGACCGAACCATTCGCGGACGGTCTCGCGCGGCTCCGCAAGCTTGGACTGCAACACCGGTGCGCCATCATGTGCGCCGAGACCGCTTGGTGGCGCTGCCACCGTCGGCTCATCACCGACTACCTTCTCGCCGCCAGTGAGAGCGTCCTTCACATTCTTGGACAGTCCCACGTGGATAAGGCGCGACTGACGCCCGGTGCCGTCGTGCGCGGGGATCGTAAGGTCGTCTATCCAGTCACCCCCTCTGTGGACGAGGTGGACGAATCATCATCAGAATTGTGCCGATAGGGCTGCGGATCTTCGGCGCGGCTTGAGAACCGGAGGCCTGCCCCGCTCTCATGTTTCCTGGAAACTTCCGGAGGCGTGGACAGGCGAGGACATTCGGCGTCGCTGCACCGCCGCCGCCCCGCTCATCCAATCTCTCCCAACGACGCCTGGAGCGCATCTGGGACAGCAGCACCTATCGGCGGCTGCCCCCAGACCATCCAAATTGCCCTACGCCGCCTCGACCCTCACCAGCCCGTCCTCGCCCAGCACGAGCACCCGATCATCGAGTTCGGAATCGAGCAGGTTCAGTTCATCGTCCTCGCCAGGCCGGCGCAGATGCCGCCCTGCCCGCTCGCGCTCTTCGACCCAGCGGCGCGCCATCTCGACCGTCGCGTGGTCATAGAAGTCCTGGATCATCTCGCGGCTCGTGCCCATCAGTTTGGCGAGGATGCCATCCTGGCATCCGCGTCCCACGAGATCGGTCGCGTACAAGTGCCGCAGCGAATACTGACAATAATCCTTCGCTGTCGAATGCTGAAAGGCGCATGCCTTCAGCAGCGTCCCGAGGGCTTTCTTCACGTCGCCGGTTGGTGCGCCGGTGAATCCGACGAAGACTGAGGTCGTTGGATCGAGTTTGCCGCCCTGCTGCTTGGTGTGGCGCTTCTGGATTTCATGAAGCCGATCCACGACTTCATCGTCGAGAAGCGCGACGTCACGTTCGCCGGTCTTTCCTCCAGCGACGTGCAGGAAGCGATCTTCCATGTGAACGTCGGCCCAGGTGAGACCGTAGGCTTCGTGCGGGCGCAGCCCTGTGAACCGCACGACGATGAGGAAATCCAGCAGAACCGTGCGCTGATGCCGCTGCCGGGCGTCGGCAACCGCATCGATCCGTTCCTGCGCCACCCGACACATCCGATCGTAATCAGACGGCGAGAAGGCCCGCCTGCGATTCTTCTTCTGCTTCATCGCCGGGACGGTCGGCACGTCGGCCTTCTTCAGCCATCCCTTCGTCACGGCATGATCCAGCAACTGCCGCAGGGCGATGTTTTCGCGGTTCAGCGTCTTTCCGGTGGGTTCCCCGTAGGTCTGCCGCTTTGCGAGGATGCGTTTGCCGTTGCGATCGTAGGCAACCTGATCGGACTGCCGAGGGCGACTATGGTAGGTCCGCCGCCATTCCAGGTAGGCGGCGATATCGGCCTGGGTGACCGCATCGATCGTCCGGCCGAGTTCTCCGTCGAAGAACGGCACGAAGAATCGACGCACCACGGTTTCCTTGTTCGCGTAGTCGGAGTGCGACCTCACCGACTCCAAGAAGCTTTTGGCGACGGCATTGAACGAGGGCTTCCGCATGACCTTCTCGGCACGATCCCCTTCACCTGCCTGGAAGCGGTTGTACAGGTCGACTGCACGCTGAATAGCGACGCCGATGTCGGCGGTTCCCATAGAACGTCGAACCGCTCTGCGGCCGTGTTTAAAGTAACAGTAGATCGAATCGCCGATCATGTCGGCGCGGGTGTACAACTGGAGTCCGGGAAAAATCACGTGTTTTTTCACAATGCGTACCACGCTTCGAAATCACCAACTTCAGCATGGTATGAGAGCCGCCGCTCGACTGTCATTATTGAATCAGCAAGCCGTGTTGTGCACGATTTGTGCACAAAACCGACTTTTCTAAACCTTTGATATAGCTGAATCGGAGATTTTCGGGCTGTGCGCGGAAACGCGAAAGGCGCCGGCCCGGCCGGGCTAGCGCCTTGATATTGCTCCGAAAACTTGGAGCGGGAGAAGGGATTCGAACCCTCGACCCTCACGTTGGCAAGGTAAGGGGCGAGGATTTTCGCGTTCTTCATCAATGACTTACAGGTCGTTTTCTGACTGTGCAGGAAGTGTGCACGACCGCCCTGCCCGCTTCCGCGCCAAGGAATCGCACACGGAAGCGGGCTCGGGCGACGTGATCAGGTCATGCGGCCGCCTTTCGGCTTGCCTTCTCACGCGCCTGGACGATCTGCGCGTCGAACTCGCCCGCGCCGACGGCGTCGCGCAGCTTCTCGAAGATGGCGATCACGTCCGACAGCGCCGTTCCGCATTCGAAAGCGGTCAGGTTCTTACCGGACAGATCGACGGCGCCGTTCCCGAAGCGGACTTCGCCGAAGAACTTCCCATCCGTCTCGAACCACCAGGGACGCGGCTTGACGGCCTGGGTGACCTTCCCCTTCTCGCCCTTCTTGTAGACGCGCCTTTCTACCGTGAAGGTATCGCCGCGCAGCGTCGCCTGCGCCAGCGTAATCTGCTCACTGAGTGCCGCCACGATGACGTCGCGCGGGGTGCGCTGGCGAGCGCTCATCGACGTCGAGCGGGTCACTTCTGCGAACTTCAGCTTGATCGGCATCTTGCCCTCCATGTCGTTCCTGGCTGGTAGGACGTCTATCCCAGTTCCGGGATTCGTCAACTATTGGCAAGAGATCCGGAAGCCTCTCCGTGTGGAGGCCCATTCAGTCGCCAGACGCACCAGCCCCTCCGCCGCAAACTTGCGGGACTGATCCTGAGATGGCCCGCCAACCCCGCTTCGGGAATTGGCTGATCGGCCGACTGCCGAGAGGCGTCACCGAACTGATGCGATGTTTTCCAGGAAACATCATGCGACAGCGGCTCCGCGCCTTGGCAGCAAGGTATCCCCTACACGCCTCCTGGCAGTTCACACGCCCACGGTTCAGCGGCTGGCGGACGAACAGCCTAACCAGCGAGACCGTCGACGAGATTGCAGCGCCGCGATAGCCTGCAGCATGTGCAATCTCTACTCCCAGACGAAAGGTCAGCAGGCGATCATCGCGCTGACGAAGTCCATGCGGGACAGCGTCGGCAACCTCCCTCCCCTACCTGGTATCTTTCCGGACTACTCGGCCCCGATCGTGCGCACCGGCACCGACGGCGTGCGCAGACTGACGCTCGTCAGATGGGGCATGCCCTCGCCGGCCTTCGCCCCGGAAGGTAAGAAGGTCGACAGGGTAGTAACGAGCATCAGGCGCGTCGCCAGCCCGCACTGGCGCAGGTGGTTCGGCCCCTCCTCGCGCTATCTGGTGTCAAACGGCGTTCGCCGAACCGGCCTGCACACCGCTCGCGCTGCCGAAGGACTGAGCCGTGGGAAGGCCCTCGCATCTGCCCGGACCCGTCGAGCGCCGCCAGGTCGAGGCCATGGCGGGCTACGGCGTCCCGGAGGCGGACATCGCCATGGTGCTGCGCATCGACCCGAAGACGCTGCGCAAGCACTACCGCGACGAGCTCGACACCGGGCACATCCTGGCCAACGCCAAGGTGGCCAAGAGCCTGTTCCGCAAAGCGACGGGCGACCACCGCCAGTCGGTGACCGCCGCCATCTTCTGGCTGAAGGTGCGCGCCCGCTGGAAGGAGGTCCCACCGCAGGACGCCGACCGGCCCGAGCCGATCACTGAGATCGTCCTCACCTGGGCCGAGCCGCCTCCCCGACGTCGGCGGCACGCTTCAAATCCCGCCACCATACGCTATCCGCTTGATAACGAATGGCTTCCGAGCAAACACCAAACGGTGGTTTGCAGTTTGAACGGAGGCCGGGATGAACCGGGCGATCGCCTACTACAGGGTCTCGACGCGCGCCCAGGGCCGCTCGGGGCTTGGATCGAGGCGCAGCGGGCGGCGGTGACGCGCTTCGCCGAGGCCGAGGGCATCGCCCTCGTTGCGGAGCATGTCGAGATGGAGAGCGGCAAGGGCACCGACGCCCTGGTGCGGCGACCGCAACTCCGGACGACACTGGACGCGGCCCGCAACGCCCGGTGCCCGGTCACCGGCAGCACGTTGGCGGCGAACCGGTCGGCCTCGCAGACCTGCACGTCGCGTCCCAGGGCGGCCGCGGTCGGGGCGTTCGTCGGGTTGCCGAGCTTCGTACCGCGTACCTTGCGTGCGGTCAGGGCGGCCTTGGTCCGGTCGGCGATGAGCCGGCGCTCCTTCCCGGCGAGTGCGGCGTAGAGGTGCAGCATGAAGGGGTCGGCATCGAGCCCGAGCTCGGCGACGAGGAACGGCACGCGCTGGGCCATCAGCCCGGAGATGAAGCGACGTCCCGCGAGAGCCGGTCCAGCCTGGCGACGATGATCCGCGCCATCGAGGCGGCCGGCATCGTCAGTCTTCTCGGCATCGCCGCAGCGCTCGACGCCCGCGGCATACCCAGCGCACGCGGCGGACGCTGGCAGGTCTCCAACGTCAGGAACGTCCTCAGGCGGCAGGTGGCCGGCTGAGCGGCTTTGTTAGGCGGGAGGAACGGCAAGTCCTATAAAAGAGCCGCCACCAGCGACCGAGAAGCCCATTGCCGGCGCAGCTTCTTGAGCGGATCGGACAGGTGCTCAGCGCCCTAATGCGCGAGCCATACGGCAGCAAGAAGAATTCCGGCGCAGACCGCGATCACGCCGCGCCCCCGATCTCATCTCTGACGTTGCACATTACGAAGCGGCTCTTCGGTACCGCCGGCAGTCGCATTATATCGATCCGCAGGTCCTGATCCGGCAGGTCGTATTCGATGTTTGCCGCCAAGAATTCGCAGGACACTTTCATAAGCTCGATCGTGATCCACTCGCCGGGGCAGCGGTGGTTCAGGTCATGGTTGCCGCCTCCCTGCGGGATGAAGTTGAAGGGATTACCATCCCAACGCCGAAATCGCTCCGGCCGGAACTCCTCAGGCGCATCCCATGTTCGCGGGTCCCGGTTCGTGCCGTAGAGGTCCAGCATCACTTGCCGTCCCCCCGGAAACCGATAGCCGTTCCATTCGAACTTGTGCCTCGTGCGCGCCATCACCGCCGGAAAAAAGGGATAGAACCGCCGAACCTCCTGCACGAACAGCTCCGGATAATCGCCGCCGGTTTGAAGTTCCCGGCGGCAGGCCGGAAACCGATGCAGGGCATGGGCGGCAAAGACGATGAATACCGACACGGCTACGGCTGGCCGCAATATATTCAGCAGTTCGACGGCGGCGATGCGCGGGCTGAGAAGAGCGCCATCCTGATCCCGCCAGGTGGCGATGACACGCGCCGCGCTCCCTTCCGGCGGGCTCAGATCGCCGGGACGAATTTGCTCAACGATGCCCTCAATCCAGCTTTCCGACCGCCTGCGGGACAGGCGTGACCACCAGTGCTTCGGCCCGACCGAGCCCGCGTAATCAAACAGCGCGGTCAGCTCTGCTGCGCGCCGACCAACCTCAGCTTCCGGCAGCGGAACCCCGGCCCATCCGCATACGCTGCGTGTCAGGAGCTCTTGCATCTCGTCGTAAAGGGTAACCCGCTCCATCGTTGCCCATTTCCGGGCGTAGGTGCGCCACCAGTCGGCCGTCCGTTCTTTCAGTTCTTCAATGCGCTCCGGTGTCATGAGCGACATGAACATCTGCTTGCGGTGCCGGTGCGCTTCGCCGTCCAGCCCCTGCACGCCGCCTTGTCCCAAGAGCGTTTTCTGAATCCGCCCCGGTGCAGCGCCTCTTCGGGCGAACAAGTCCTGCCGGTAGAACAGTTCGGCCGCCTCCGGGCCGGTCATGCAGATCGTCGGCCGAAGCAGGAGTCGGGTTTGAAAGAGATCGGCCCCGTATCGACGGCATCGTTTCGAGATAAAGCCGTAAGGGTCCAGAAGCAGGGCAAATGTGCTGTCAAAACTCAGGTCGTGGGGGATGGGGGGCATAGGGTCATCCCCTCCGAAATTTGAGGGGACAGGCCGGAGGAAATAGCCCTTGGGGGACAGCTCCGGACGGGTTTCCGCCAGTGCGGTCGTAACCGATTTTTCCCTTCTCAGGCTTCTTCATGCCTTCTTCCTTCCGACGCGCGAAAGCCATCGAGCATTAGCAACGCCGCGCCGCAGACGACCGCCACGTCAGCAAGGTTGAAGGCGGGCCAGTGGTAAGCGGCAACGTGAAAATCCAGAAAATCAGTGACCGCCTGAAACCGCACGCGGTCAACCACGTTGCCGAGAGCGCCGCCGATTATCAGCCCGAGAGCCATGCTGACCGCCCGGCCTTGTGATCGCCATAGCCAGACGGCAAGGGCGGCCACTATGGCTAGGCTGAGCAAGATCAGCGCCCACCACGGCACGACGCCGCTAAGCATCCCAAAGCTGACGCCGTGATTGCGCACGAGGACAAGGTTCAAAATCGGGAGGAGTTCAACGCCATCCACCAGAGCGGGCGTGCCAAGGGCAAGCGCCTTGGCGCCCTGATCGAGAGCGAGCGCCGCCGCAGCGCATCCTATGCCGACGCGGCGGCCCACTTACGCGGCCTCACGCAGATCGGCGCGCGCATCCCGCACGATCACCCATGACGATTGCAGGAACAGACCGGCGATCACTGCTGCTACAACAAGGTCGGGCCAGGCCGTACCGGTCCATGCCACAAGGCCCGCCGCCACGACGACGGCCGCGTTGCCGATCGCATCATTGCGCGAGAACAGCCAGACCGCCCGTACGTTGGCGTCGCCGGTCCGGTGCGGAATCAGCGCGAGCGCCGCCGCCACGTTGACGGCCAGTGCGATGATCCCGAACAGCCCCATCAGCTCGGCTTCCGGCTGGTTCACAACCAGCACGCGGTAAGCCGTGTTGGCGAGAACCCCCAGCCCGAGCACCCCGAGAAACAGCCCTTGAATGAGCGCCGAGCGCGCGCGCCAGATCAGACTCCAGCCAATGGCGAGAATGCCGAGGAAGGTAATCAGCCCATCCCCGAGGAAATCGAGCGCATCGGCCTTGAGCGCCTGCGATCCCGAGATGAAGCCGCCGACCATCTCGATCAGCCCGTAACCGACATTGAGCACGATCACGATCCACAGCGCCCGCTTGTAGGCCGGCGTGATGTGGGAGAGGTCTTTCGGCAGATCATCACTGTCGCCTTCGTTTTTCGCCTTGGGGCCATCCAGCCGGTCGAGCTGATAGCCGATGCCGGAAACGGCGCGTTCGACCTCGGAGAGCCGCGCGGCGAGATCGCTCCCATGCAGCGTCATGATCTGGGTCGCAGTCGAAACCTTCACATTCTTCACGCCGGCCGATCGCACCGCCTTCTCGATCTTGGCGGCGCAGGCCGCGCAATCTTTGCTGGTGACCCGGTACCGCGCCGTTTCCTCTGCATTCTCCGTCGAAACCGTTACGCTCATGCCCATCTTCCTTATCCCAGACGGGTTCCTTATCCCAGACGGGCAACGTATCATTGCAGACTGATATGTCGAGCGAAACCGAATTGACGCAGCGGGTTAATGCCCGCACCGCCGAGCTACGGGCGAAGCTGTTCCGGGGGCTTGGCGATGCCTCGCGGCTGTCAATACTCGACGCGCTGCGTGCAGGGCCGCTATCGGTCGGGGAGATTGTCGCGAGCACCGGCTTGTCGCAGTCCAATGCCTCGAACCATCTGCGTTGCCTGAGCGAATGCGGGCTGGTCGCGGGCGAGCAGCGCGGGCGCTTCGTCCATTACCACCTCAGCGATCCCCGACTGGAAGTGCTGTTGAGTCTTGCGGACGAGCTGCTGACCGGAACGGCGCGGGGGGTTGATGCCTGTCGAAATTACGAGGCCGGAAAGCCGGATTGATCCCCCGCTTAATGCCGTAATTTGGCTTGTTGCGTCGTCAGCCAAGTCTGGCTCCCTCCTTAGGTCATGTTGACAAATGCCTGGCCCATATCCGCGCGGATACGATCTCGACGAATGCGAGATAGCTGGCGAGGGTCTTGTCGTAGCGCGTGGCGAGGCGGCGGGCGTTCTTCAGACGGTTGAAGCAGCGTTCGATGCGGTTGCGCAGGGCGTAGACGAAGCGGTCGACGGGCAGCTGCGTCTTGCGGTTCCGTCGTGCCGGGATGACCGCCGTGCCGCCATGGTCCCGGACGTTGTCGCGGATCGCCTGGGAATCATAGCCCTTGTCCGCGATCAGCACCCTGCAGTCCGGCAGGTCCTCGTCGGCCATCTCGTCGTAGCCGGTATAGTCGGAGACCTGTCCCGCGGTGACGGCTGCCTTCATCGGCAGGCCGAGGGCGTTCGTGCGGAGGTGGATCTTGGTCGTGAAGCCACCTCTCGAACGGCCGAGACCCTGTCTCTGAGTCCCCCTTTTGCGCCCGCGGCGCAGTGATGCGCCCGCACGATGGTGCTGTCGATCATCTGTACGCTGTCGGGGACGGTGGCACTCTCGTTCAACGCTTCAAGGATCAGCTCCCACAGCCCCGCCAGCGTCCAGCGCCGGAACTGCCGGTAGACCGAGGACCACTTGCCGAACTCTTCCGGCAGATCCCGCCAGGGCGCACCGGTCCGGGCGATCCAGAAGACGCCGTCCAGCACGAGCCGATGATCCACCGGGCGCCGGCCGTTCGGCCGACGGATCGCCGTGACGAACGGCTCGAAGAATGCCCACTCCGCGTCCGACATTCGATCCCGCGCCAACGTCGCCTCCCGTCTGAAAGCGACTTTGAATCAGAAACACCGCCCGCGGGGAATCCCCTTTTGTCAACAGAACCTAGAGGTTGACCCCGAAGCCCATCGGAAGCAGAAAATAGCCCCTTTGGCAGGATACCGTGCCGTCAGTGCTGCGGTACGACAGCGCTGTCGTGGCGGTGATCACTCGCTGTGGGGGGAAGTTCGATCTCCAGCGTCGAATGTGCGATCCGGAACCGCTCGCCGAGAAGGTGCTTCAGCTTGGATTTGATCGTCTCCATCCGGTCCATGTCGCTCTCTCGAATCACGACATGCGCCTCGACCGATCGATCGCGCTCATTCAGCTCCCAGACATGCACGTGATGAATCTCTTCGACGCCGTCGACACTCTCCATGGCCTGGATCAGCGCGTCGAACTCAATATCCGGCGGAGCCGCTCCCATCAGTATGCGAATCGTCCGGCCAATCATGCTGAAGCCCTGGTAGAGAACATAGGCCGCTATCGCCACCGTGACGACCAGGTCGGCGACATAGAGGTCGTAGAGGAGGATCAATGTGCCGGCGACAATGACGCCGACCGAGGCGAGCGCATCCGAGACGTTGTGCACGAACGCCGCCTTCACGTTGATGCTCTCCTTCGACATCGCGTAGGTGAGCATCGCGGTGACGACATCGACCGCGAGCGCGATTCCGGCGACGATCACCACGATCCATCCGGCGATCGGCTCGGGCGCGAAGAAGCGGGCGATAGCCTCGTAAACGAGATAGAGGCCGACGATGATCAGCGTGACCAGATTAATCAATGCTGCGATCACCTCGGCACGGCTGTAGCCGAACGTCATTCCCTTATGCGCGGGGCGGCGGGCGATCTTGCGGGCGAACAGCGCGAGGCCGAGCGAAGCGGCATCGTTCAGGTTGTGCAGCGCATCCGCGACGAGAGCAAGGCTCCCAGCAACGATGCCGCCGATGATCTGTGCGACCGTCAGCACGACATTTGCAGCAACAGCCCAGGCGAGCCGGCGGTCGCTCAGCGATCCGGTATCGTGATGGTGATGACCGTGGTCGTGCGGCATCCGGCGATCCTCTTATGATGACCGATCTGTGGTGCGTGGCTGCTGCCGCGCCGCAAGCCATAGCCCGGCTCCGATCTCGACAGCCGCCAACATTCGCGTCATTCCCGGTCGGCGTGCGAATATCGTCATAGCAGCCTCCCAGGAGGGTGGCCCGGCTCTCCACAGGCGTGGGTGGCTCGTCGGGTAGAGCAAGGCAATGATGCCGTCGCCGATCATCAGCATCGCCAACAACTCAGTGATTAGGGCTCGTTTCACCACGTCTCCTCCGTTTCTGATTACCGACCGATTTGGCGCGTGAAGGTTCCACTGGCATTGCTCATGGCCATGGCGCCGGCTTTGAATCGCCTCCTCCTGAGCTGTCGCATCTGGTGGCTTCCACTACTGCCAGCCGACGGCGGTCGCCGTGATCACCGCGCCGAGAGGCGCGCAGCGATCCAACTGATGAGGCGAGCGGTGCCGTAACGATCCTGTTTTGCTGCCGACGCTTCCCGGGCGAGTGTCGGCCGCTCGGCAGCCACCTTTCGGATGGCTGATCACTTGGGATGGCCGAGTCGGCCAGCTCGAGCCGATGCCGACCACCCCGAATTCCCAGTCAGTGTGCGTGCCCGCCCAGCTCGAAGCGAGCCTGTGCCGTCTTGCCGGCCTTGGTTCGCAGGCTGACGACGGCATCGGCTCCGGCGGGTACCTTGCCGGCTCCTTCCAATCGGTCGCCGGCGGGCTTGAGGGCGAGCGTTCCCTTTCGGACCTCACCCTCAGTAAAGAGGATGTTCGCCTGCATTCCGGCCGTGTCGACCGGCTTATCGGTTTCATGATCGAGCAGATAGAGAACCATGGTGCCCTCCCCGGCCACTAACTCGCCTTCATAACCGGCAATGTCCTGAAGGACGCCGCCATGAGGCCCTTTGCTGCCGTGGGCGTGCTCCGGTCCATGAGTGTGGCCGTCCGCTGCCTGCGCAACGGCGGGAAAGGAAAGCAGGGTCAGGGCGATGATCGCGTGCTTCAGCATGTTGTTCAGTCCTTGGTTTCGTTGGAAAGGGAGCGGGCCGGCAATCGCATCGGCGCCTATCCAGCTCACTGCGCCGGATTCTTGAGGGGCGCGTCCTCGGGCACGTCGTCTTCCTCTCGGATCTCGAACGGAAGGGCGAAGCGTCGATAGAGGGCCGGCAACACCACCAGCGTCAGAAGAGTCGCCGTGATCAGCCCGCCGATGACGACGGTCGCGATCGGCCGCTGCACCTCGGCGCCGACACTGGTAGAGAGGGCCATCGGCACGAAGCCAAGCGATGCCACCAGTGCAGTCATCAGCACCGGCCGCAGTCGGGTCAGTGCGCCCTCGCGGATCGCCTCCTCCAGATGCAGCCCCCGAATTCGCAGCTGCCGAATATAGGAGATCATCACCAGCCCATTCAGCACGGCCACACCGGACAAGGCGATCATGCCGACGGCTGCCGAGATCGAGAACGGCATACCGCGAAGCCACAAGGCGAGGATGCCGCCAGTCAGAGCGAGGGGGACGCCGCTGAAAACCAGAATGGCATCACGCGCTGAGCCGAGCGCGCCGTAGAGCAGCAGGAAGATCAGCGCGAAACATGCAGGAACCACGATAATCAGGCGGTCGCGGGCCGCGATGAGGTTCTCGAACTGCCCGCCCCAGTCGACCCAGTAGCCCGGCGGAACCGTCACTTCGGCGGCGATGCGGGCCTGCGCTTCTTCCACAAACGAGCCGATGTCCCGGCCGCGGATGTTCGCCTGGACGACGATGCGCCGCTTGCCGTTCTCGCGGCTGATCTGGTTCGGCCCTTCGGCGAAATCGAATCTGGCCACCTCCCCCAGCGGAATGGTGCGCACGGATCTGCTCAGCCCAGTGGCCCTCTCTGCCTCGACCGGGAGCGGAATCGGAAGCGAGCGGAGAGCTTCCGGATCATTGCGCAGTTCCTCCGGCAGTCGAACCACGATGTCGAAGCGCCGGTCTCCCTCATAGACGAGCCCGGCCTCGCGCCCGCCGATGGCCATCGCGACCACCTCCTGAACGTCGGCCACGCTGAGTCCATAGCGGGCAGCTACAGTGCGTTTGACTTCGACATTCAGAAAGGACGCCCCCGCCACCTGTTCCACGCGGACATCGGCCGCACCGGCGACATTTTGGACGACGCCCGAGATCTGGTTGGCCGTCGCCAGCAATGCGGCGAAGTCGTCGCCGTAGACCTTGATGGCGACATCGCCGCGTACGCCGGCCAGGAGCTCGTTGAAGCGCAGCTGGATCGGCTGGCTCACCTCGTAGACTTGCCCGGGCAACTCCGCCACGGTCGTCTCCAGACGCTTGATCAGCTGCGCCTTCGACAGGTCGGGATCGGGCCAGTCCTCACGCGGTTTCAGCATCACGAACATGTGCGAGATGCCGGGCGGCATGACGTCGGTGCCGATCTCCGCCGTGCCGGTCTTGGAGAAGGCGTAGGCAACTTCCGGAAATGCCGAGATGGCCTTTTCGATTTCCATCTGCTGGGCCTGCGCCTGCGGCAGGTTGGTGCTCGGAATGCGGAAGGAGTTGAGCGCCACATCTCCTTCGTCGAGCTGCGGGATGAACTCCTGGCCGAGTTGGAGGAACAGCAGCAGGCTGCCGGCGAAGAGGATACCTGCCATCGCCGTTATTCGAAGCGGAGCCCTGAGCGCCCGTTCCAGCACGGGCGCATATGCCTTCTTCGCCCTCGCGATAATCGCGTTCTCCTTCTCCTCCACCTTACCGGTCACGAAGATGGCGATGAGCGCCGGAACCAGGGTCAGCGACAGGGCGAACGCGGCGGCGAGCGCAATAATGACCGTCAGCGCCATGGGCTCGAACATCTTGCCTTCGACGCCGGAGAAGGAGAGGAGCGGCAGATAGACGACGATGATGATGGCTTGCCCATAGACCGAGGGCTGGATCATCTCCTTCGCCGCCACGGTCACTTCGTGAAGGCGTTCACGAAGGTTCAGAATCCGGCCGAGGCGGTGCTGCCGTTCACCCAGACGCCGCAAACAGTTCTCAGCAATGATCACCGCACCGTCGACGATAAGGCCGAAGTCGAGGGCCCCCATGCTCATCAGGTTGGCGCTGACGCCTGCCTCCAGCATGCCGGTTGCGGTCAGGAGCATGGTGATCGGGATAACCGCCGCCGTGATCAGAGCCGCGCGAAAATTGCCAAGCAGGAGGAAGAGCACCGCGATGACGAGGAGCGCACCCTCGGCCAGATTCTTCGCCACGGTCTTGACCGTGGCGTTCACGAGCGCGGTGCGGTCCAGCACGGTCTTTGCCACGATATCCGGCGGCAGGGATCGGCGGATCTCATCCAGCTCGGCATCCACAGTGGCTGCCACGGTGCGGCTGTTCTCGCCGATCAGCATGAGAGCTGTGCCGACGACGACCTCACGACCGTTCTGACTGGCGCTGCCGGTCCGGATCTCCTGCCCGGTGCGGACCTGAGCCACGTCGGCGAGACGGACGGGCACGCCGTCGCGCGTAGCGACGACCACGTCGGCGATTTCCGCGGTCGTGCCGATGCGCCCGTCGGCGCGCACGATGAACAGCTCGCCATTACGCTCCAGCTGGCCGGCCCCGAGGCTCTGATTGGCGCGTTCGAGCGCCTCGATCAGATCGCTGAAGGTGAGACCATAGGCGACCAGGCGAGCCGGATCAGGCAACACGTGGTACTGCTTTACATGGCCGCCGATCGTATCGATGCCGGCGACGCCCGGTACGCCTTTCATCTGCGGAGAGACGATCCAATCCTGGATCGTGCGCAGATAGGCGATCCGCTCGGCCTCCGTCTTGAGCAGGTCGCCTTCGGGGGTGAGATACGTTCCATCCGGTTGCCAGCCCGGGCGAGCCGCTTGCGCCTCTTCCTTGACGAACGGCTCAAACTCGATGGTCCACATATAGACTTCGCCCAGGCCCGTCGAAATCGGACCCATCGTGGGCGTAAGGCCTGGTGGAAGAAGTTCCTTCGCCTCGGTCAGCCGCTCGCCGACCTGCTGGCGCGCAAAGTAGATATCGGTTTCTTCCTCGAAGATGGCAGTGACCTGAGATAGGCCGTTGACCGAGATCGAGCGCGTACTCTCAAGCCCGGCGATGCCGGCCAGAGCGGTCTCTACCGGGAAGGTTACCTGCTGCTCGATCTCGAACGGAGACAGCGCCGGAGCCAGGGTAGTGATCTGAATCTGATTGTTGGTGATGTCGGGGACGGCGTCGACCGGTAGCCGCAGAAGCGACTGAACGCCGAATGCCGCGGCAGCAGCGACTAGCAGCACGATGAGAAAGCGCCGCTGGACGGAGAAGGTGAGGATCCGTTCAATCACGCTCGCGATCCTCAGTGCGAATGTTCAGCCGAGCCGCTGGAGGCTTCGGCTTTGAGCAGGAAGGTGTTGCCGCTGGCGATCCGGTCGCCGGGAAAGAGCCCGAAGACGATCTCCGCCACCCGGCCGTTGCGTCGGCCGATCTCGACGGTGCGCTTCTCGAATCCCTCCTCGGTACGCGCAAAGACTACGGTGTCGCCGTTGAGGGTCTGGAGGGCTGAAGTCGGCACCACCACATCCGCCGGCTCGCCGCCAGTGGAGATGGTGCCGGAGACGAAGTCGCCCGGCCGCCATGCCCCGTCGGTGTTGTCGATGCTGGCGACCGTTCGGGCGGCCCCGGTCTGCGGATCGATCGTCGGGCCGGTGAAGATGATGCGGCCCTGTGCCGTCTGCTCGTTCGGACCTTTGATGGTGATGGTCTGGCCATCACGCACCAGCGGCAAGTCTGCGGCATAAACGGGGATCTCCACCCAAACGGTGGAGAGTTCGGCCACAGAAAATATCTCCTTATCCGCCTCTACCAGCTCCCCGCGGGTGACTTCGCGGTTGGTCACCCGGCCAGCAATCGGCGAACGGACCTCCAGCCGACTCATGGCATGCGCCTCCTGCTTCGGCAGCGCTTTGATTTCGGCATCGCTGAGTCCGAGGGTGGCGAGGCGCTGGCGAGCAGCATCAAGGGTGATCTGCGCCGTTTCTGCTGCCGTGCGCGCGTCGAGATAGTCCTGTTCGGCCGAGACCTTCTTACGCCAGAGATCCCTTTCCCGACGAAGCGTCGTGCTCGCCAAGCCCTCCCGGCGCAGCGCGGCAAGATAGTCGGCCTTCGCCTCTGCGAGCTCGCGGCTTTGCAGGACGGCCAATACGTCGCCGCGAGCGACCGGATCTCCGAGTTTCTTGGTGACCTCGGCCACGATTCCCGGAATGCGGGTCGTGATGTGTGCCATGCGATCGGCGTCCGCGACGACAGTGCCCATCACTGTCACTTCCTTGGAAACCTCGCCGGGCTTGGCTTCGACAACCTCGATACCGGACCGGGCAATCTGTTCCTGGGTCAGATGGATGCCCCCTTCTTCGCCCTCGTGCCCCTCTCCGTGAGCGTCTCCCTTGCCCTCTCCGGCCTCATGACCGTGCCCGTCACCCTCCGAATGCGGGGTCTGCACAGCCGCCGAGGGCGCTGAGAACGACTTCGGATTGAGCGCGTAGTAGCCGATCCCGGCGACCGCGAGGCCCAGGACAAACGCACCGACTAAACTTGTCTTCATGGGTTCAGCTCTTCCCCTCAGGGGGCGTTCCGGTCAACCGATCGAGCTCGGCGCGGGTATCGTGGAACATCTGAAGGGCATCGATCAGTTCGCTGCGCGCTTCGAACAGCGTGCGCTGGGCATCCAGGACGTCCAGGTAGGAGAACTTGCCCTGCCGATAGCCCTCCTGCGCGAAGGAAAAGGCCTGCTCGGCCTTTGGCAGAATGGTCGCTCGAAGTCCCCCGGCATTGGCCTGTGCGGCGGCCAGCCGAGCCCGTGCGGCCCGGATCTCGGTGTGGAGCTCTCGCCGCGCCGCGGCGAGGTCAGCCTCGGCGGCGACGAACTCGGCCCCGGCGCGTTCGATTGCGCCGCGGTTGCGATCGTAGATCGGGATCGGAATGCTGAGGCCGACGAGGAAGGCATTGTCGTCGGTTTCACGGAAATGGCGAATGCCTGCCGACACGGTGAGATCGGGAACGGCTCGGCTGCGCTCCAGCTCCAGCTCCGCCCGGCTTCGCAGAACATCGGCTTGGCGGCGTGACAGAGTGAGCGCCGTGTCTGGCATCGCCTCAGGAGGAGGCGCAGGCAGATCGGTGCGGTCGAACCAGCTGCTATCCAGCTGCTGTCCGGCTACGTCTAGAGCACTGAGGGAGCTGAGTTCCTGCCGGGCGACCGTCGTCCGGCGGCGCGCCCGTTCCAGGGCCAGTTCGGCCTGGCGGAGTGCGATTTCCGCCCGGTTTTGCTGGACCAGCGGCTCACGGCCGGCATCGACGCGCGCGCGAACCGAGCGTTCAACCTCTTGCGCCAGCCGCACCTGCTCTTCGGCAAGGCGCACCGCCGATTCAGCGGCTACCGCCTCGGTGAAAGCCGTCCGTACGTCGCGGATTAGCTGGAGCTGGGTAATCGACAGGTCGTACCCGGCCGCCGTCCGGGCTGCTTCGGCAGCGCCGATACGGGCTCCGCGCTTGCCGCCGAGCTCAATGGTTTGCGACAGACCGAAGGTGGCTTCGACGCTGTCGATCCCGCGGAAGGCGCCGGTACCCTGGAAATTCTCTATCTCGACGCCGAATTCCGGGTTCGGCCAGACGCCGGCCTGAGCAACACCACCTTCGGCAGCGCGCAGCCGTGCGGCCGCCGCCGCAGCACGCGGCGCGCTCTTCAGCGCATGGGCTACCGCTTCGGCAGGCGTCAGGGTCGATGTGGGGGAAAGAAGAGGGGAGGAAACGGCGGCCGGCTCCTGAGCCGCCGCAGCATGCGCCCAGGCGATGGATATCGCCAGAGCGACTGCGAACTGCAGACGCATTTGATCTCCGCACGAAAACGAGAACGGCTACGGGCTGCCTAGAGCCCGAGAATCGGCTCGTTTATGCGCGCGGCGGCTTGTCGGGTGGATTGTGGATTGAACTCTCGAATGCCGGTGCGCTGCTGAGGGGCACTCGCGCTGCGTTGCAGCCGGGAGGCGAAACGGCCTGTGCGTAGTGCGCCCGATCCATCAGGTGGGAATGGCCGCAGCTCACGTGGCCCAAGCCGGCGGTCTTGGCGGGAGCATCCTCCGAAGGCAAATCTGCCGTAGCGAGCTCATCCGTATGCACAACGTCCATGGCCTGGATGGACCCAGAAGCCCCCACGGCGAACGAAAGCAGAAGAGCTATGATCGCGAGCCAACGCATGCGGTCACCAATGGCAGAACCCGCTTCTGAAAGCAACCCGCTGCGCCCGCTTCGGGCATCGCTTCCGGGGGTACATCATGCTCTCTGCGAGGGCCGCGATCTTCTGTCGCACGGGCATATTGCGACGGTGGAGGGGGTTGTCGCGGCAGGCTCTTATTCATATCGTCCGGTGATGCAATGCGGCTCGGCATCAGTGTGGAAAGCCCTCGCTAGGGGCTTCAGTAAGTACGCAAAGGCCGGATTTTTCCTCAGCCTACTGTTTGCCAGTCTCCCTGTCGGTGCCGTCCAGACGGCGCAGGTTCTGCATGATGCCTCCGTGCCCGCGGGGGTTGTTGCGGTGCCACCTTCAGGAAAGGCCGATCGCACCGAACCGGTCATGGAACTGCAATGCCGTGCACTGCATGGGCATTGTTGGGCGTCAGTCTCGGCAGGCCTACAGGGATATGTGCCCCTGATAGGGTCGGCAGGGCTCGTCGCCTCGGATGCCAGCCTGCAGAGTGTGCTTTTCCCGCCTGAACCGCCCCCACCGCGATTTTCCGTCCTGCTCTGACTTAGCTATTCGCGCGGCTTACGCGCTATCACTGTAGGATGGAACTGCATGCTTGTTCGCTTTGCAGCCGCAGGTGCGGCTTGCTCTCTTGGTCATGTTGCCCGCCGTGCCGGTCTTGGCCTTGTAGTGCTCATGGGAGTGTCCGGAGCGGTATCGGCCCAGAACACCAACCTGCTTCTTGATGTGGAGCAGAGCACTTACGACGGAGGCACGGACGGAGATCGGAATCGTTCCTCGAACTGCAGCACTAATGATCGGGTCGCAGACTGCGCCGATCATGTACCCGAAGACGAGCGTGACCTTCCTCCGGTGCTCGAACAGGGCGGAGGCTTCCAGGGGCCGGAGAAAACGTCGAAAGCTCTTCGCTAGGTTCTATCAAGGTGGGGCGCGCTTGCGCTCCACCTACAACCCAGACGTCTCAAGGTAGGAGCTGGCCAGGACACCATGGGGTGCTACCCCGGCGGTGTCCGGTTCAGACGGCGATGAGGACTCACTCGTCGTAATTTTTGTTCGCGGCGGCATTTGTCGTACTCAGGCGTGTCAAGGGCAGAGCCACGTTCTATGCAGAGCTCTTTGTCTCGCTGCGTGACTTCCTCCACTGTAGCGCACCCCCCAATCAAAATTACGGCTGCCGTGAATATAAACACAAGAATGGCTTGTCGATTTACCCATCGGGTAAACGGTCGGCAGTGAGGGCGGGTTGTTTGCATGGGGTGCCTTCTGTAAGGTGAGATATTCAGCTGATTGGGCGGCATTTTTAGGAGATTCATTGATTTAGCGCTTTTGATTTCCCGGCATGTGCTCACGCAGCACTTGGTTGATGCGGGTCTGCCACCCCTTGCCGGCTTGCCGGTATGCCTCCAGAACGTCGGCATCGAGCCGTAGGGTCTGATTGACCTTCCGGTCTGCCTTTGCCGGTCGACCGCGGCCGCGACGCAGCTCGTCGGCGACGTCCGGTCCGAAGACCTCCGACACGACATCGAGGGCGGGCCGCGCCTTCTTCACCGCTGCCGCCATCCATTCGGGGTTGTCCTCATCCGGCCGTGCGCCCGGGTCGTTATCTCTCTTTGCCATAGCGTCATACCTCCCTGTCGTTGGCCTTCCGGAAGCTGATCACATGCACGGCTTCGTCGCTGTAGGGATGACCGCCGCATGCAGGCGGTCGCCGAGACGGGCGAGTACGCGAAGGCGTCGTTCGCCGTACTCCCGCCTCGTATCTTTCTTCGGCCAGCGCTGTATCCCACTCCAGATCGGCCACCAGGTCGAAGGAGAGGCCGCGCTCGGCGAGGTTTCTCTCATTCTTGGCGGGATCGAAGGGGATGCGCACGTGATTAATTGCTACAGCAATAAATCACGAAAGGCAAGCGATTTAACGAGCTGATTGCATGATATGTGCAACTTATGGTATAATATTCCTCTATGATGCTCCCGAAACAACCCGCCAGCCCGAACGCTCCGCAGAGCAGCCTACGCGTCGAACTGCTGGGGCAGCTGACCGGGGCGCAGATGGCGGTCGAAGCCGCCATTGCAGAGCTGCGGCGCAGTGGGGATGGTTCCCTGTTGGTCCAAGGGGAGCGGCAGTTGCAGTCCCTGCAGGCCCTTCAAGCGGCGCTCGCGACCGCCTCCCCGACGGCACTGATTTCGATGCGGGCGGAAGTTCTGGCCTCGATCACCACTGCCGGTACGACCGTGCAGCAGGCGCGGGCAGCAGGTTCACAGCAGTCCGCCGAAATGGCGTCTCTCGCCGCAGTGCGCGCGGAATCCCGCCAGCTCGCCGAAGCCACGCAGCGCGCCCTGTTCGAGGATCGGATCCTCGACGCCTCGCTACGGTTTGCCTCGCCGGCCGAGGAGGAAGCCTACCGGCAGCGCGAGGCCGAGCGCCTGGCACTAATCGACAGCCTCGACCCCAGGAACCCGCGCAGCGCGCGCGACCAGCTGCTGATTCAGCGCGACCAGGTCGACGATGCCATGGCGCACGGCGCCGATCGCGATCCGCGCGCACAGCAGATGCGCGACCAGATCGATCGCCAGCTCCGCCTGCAACGCGAAGCGGAGATCCGGGCCGGACGCGATCCGAAGGAATATGACCGCGAGGTCGGGGCGCTGCAGGCCTCCCTGCCCCGGGCTAGCGCCCAGGCTGAGGAGAAGGCCGCCTATGTTGCCCGGAGATGGAAGACCGATGCATCGGGTGTGGCCGAGGATGACAGCGTGACCAACGCTGTATCGGCAATGCCGCGTGGAGCCAAAGCAGAAGTGTTGGCCGCCGCCGTTCAGGTGGTCAATGCCATGGACGGCTCGTTTCAGGAGGATGCGCCGGCCATGCCGGTGCAGCAGGTGGCCGATCAACTCCGAGCTGCCGGCGTCGCCGGTACGCCGGCGAGCGAGGGCGAACCTATCGCCCCGGCCCGGGTCGTTTCACCGGCCGGGCAAACCGGCCGCAGCGGTCCGGGATAATCAGCGCGCTGAGACTTGCGCGCCGGTTGCCCGGTAGCCGTATACCCGCCCCGCTAAGAAGCAGTTGTTCAGGTTGCCCTGCTGATCGAGACACCCCTCGGCGATCGCCTTCAGCCGTTGATCGGCGATCGTCGGCGGACTACCGGCAAAGCCCTGCCGGTAGCCGACCGTGAAGCCCGCATCGAACGCCAAGGCAGGCTTCAAGGTCATCCCCCTGCCCTCCCCGAGCGGTACCACGATCTCGTTCTTGATTGCCGCAGCGCCGATCGCCTTCGGCAGTAACTCGTATGCCTCCTCATCGCCGGTGAGGTCGCGCATCAAGCCGCGATACAACGTATCGAGCTTCCCCTCGCGGGCCGTGCGCGTGAGCGTCGCGACGCAGGTATCCGAGCTGTCGGGGAGGAAGTAGACGCCCCCTGCCCGGCTGGCCCGGTCGTTCATGGGGGCTACGCCGCCGGCGCAGCCTTGTCGGTCGCGCGCGACGGTGCGCGACAACGCTCCGTTGGGGTCGAGAATACTTGTCAGGAAGCGCTGCCTGCGCAGTTCGGTATCGGCTGGCAGCCCGGTTTGGGCGAGTGCTGCGGGCGCGCCCAGGACGAGCGCGCCAAGCATCAGGATCGTACGATAGCCACACCGCATGACGGTGTTCCTCGAGCTGTATGAAGATCGGGTGGGGTCGCTTAGGTCTGGTAGTGGCCGCCCATCCCGTGATTGCCGTGGATGTCGCGGGCGCAGCGCCGCTCGCACCAGGTGTTCGTGACCGCGCCACGACCTTCCGTCAGCCGCCAGCTCGTCTGGACGCTGCGAGCAATCTCCGGAGAGTCGAGCTTTGCCGGTTGCAGCACCAAACTACGGGTCGCTGCGTCGGTCCGCTCCAGCAGCACCTCGTCGTCGCTCATGGCGAAGTGCTTGTGCAGCAGGGTGACGCCGAAACGGTCTACCTTCCCGTGCCGCTGCAGGACTTCGTAAACCTCCTTCAAACAGTCCGCGTCGGCCGCGCCGATCGGCGCGACGTCGTCGATGTCCTGAAGCGGTGCCCATTCCATCGGTTGCAGCACCAGAGACGTCGCAGTCATGAATGCTCCCTTTCCGTGAAGAACCGGGCAGTCGGCAAACGAGACACAGCATGGCCTCCGACTATGTAGATCAGAGGTGATGCCATGATGTTATGGTGATGAAATCGTGCCGACCGTCCCTCTTATCGATCGGTCGAGGATTGCATGGTGCAACCGTATCGGCAATTTTGCTGCATCAGGTACTTGCAATTACAGGTGGTTATTGGATAGAGCGAGAAGCATCAATTCTGTGAGAACCTGCGGAGTGACCGGAATCCGGCCTTTCGCGTAGCGCGCGTACGACCCTCTTGCCGATACGGTTGCAGCGCCCGAGGAGGTCGCCATGGCATTCGCCGCACCGGATCACTGGCAGGTCTATGACGAGACCGGCCGGCGCAAGTACGTCAATTCAGCCGAGCGGGGGCGTTTCCTAGACGCGGCCGAGCGCCTGCCGCCGGAGCGGCGCGCACTGTGCGCCCTCCTCGTCTTCACTGGGTGCAGGATCTCCGAAGCGCTCGCCCTCACCCGCGACCATGTCGACGCCGAACGTGGCACGATCACCTTCAGGACCCTGAAGCGACGTCGCATCGTCTTCCGCATGGTGCCGGTGCCGGAAAGCCTCGTCAGCACGCTCATGGCGTTGCCTGTGGGGCCGGAAGGCCGCTTCTGGGGCGTGCATCGCACGACCGCCTGGCGCTGGGTGCGAGGGGTGATGCTGCAGGTGGGGATTGTCGGCCCCATGGCCTGCTGCAAAGGCTGCCGGCACGGCTTCGGCATGCGCGCGGCAGCCAGCAACGTGCCGCCGAACCTCATTCAGCGCTGGCTGGGCCATGCTTCGCCGGCGACCACGGCGGTCTATCTCGATGCGGTCGGGCTGGAGGAGCGCCAGTTCGCGAGCAGGATGTGGTCATGATCGCAGCCAGTCGTATTTCGCGATGAAAGGACTTTAAATGGTGGTGTTGTGCATGCAGGCACTCCACTTTTTATCAAATATCTCTATGAATTTCTCGTGCGCACGGTAGTCGCCGCCGCGCCACTGGATGTAAGGCATTTCTTCGGAAGATCGACTTGCATAGAACCCGGATCAAAAGATCGGTGCCGGTAGCCATCGAAATTCCTGGAGGCGACTCGTCATTGCACGGTGTCGATTCCTCGATCGACAGGACTATCTGATTCGCTCTCTGTCCATTACAGCGTGACAAGGACTGCCGTCCCCCAAACGAAAAAGCCCCGCCAGGATTGAGGTGGCGGGGCTTTAACGCCCGCGGGTGATGGCCGCAAGCGTCGCGCGCAGTCTGCGGCAACCACTGCGCGTGTCAAATCTCTTCTTCGTGTCTTGGGGTGTGGCCGGTGCCCTCAGTCTGGCCGGGTCCTACCCGCCGCGCCGCCCCTGTCCACCCCGGCCCGCTCCATTCGCTGCGCTCCCGTGTTAGGGGGGACAGGGCCGTCTTCATCGCCGGGTTCGTGGGTCCCGTCCTTCGGGACATCAACCACAACCAAGGAGACGAAGATGAAACAGCAACCTGCAACCCGCAAAGCCACACAGGCGCCGCTCTACCACGCCTACAGCGTCAAGGAGGCCGCCGGCGACCGCGCCAAGGCCCACTGGACCAAGATCGGGGCGTTCTTCCCACACGAGGACGGCGAAGGCGGCACCCTGGTGCTCGATGCCCTGCCGATCGGCGACCGCATCGTGCTGCGTACCCCGAAAGCCGATGCGTAGGGGGGTGGCCATGCAGCTCTTGACCAAGGAACTGCAGGACAGGCTGCTGGCGAACGCTCGCCAGCAGCTCCCCCTGCGGGGCACAGAAGCCGAGCTGGACTTCCTGCCCCGGCACAGGCGGCCTCGATGATTGGGAGGCCGTCGCTCAGCACGGCGGCGACAAATATCCACCATCTGCCGATCACCGTCCGCGGCGGCGACGAAAGCCGGGGCCGACGGCACGACCAGCAAGAGCCTGAAGCGTCCCAGGCCCGCGCTTGGGCGAGAAGCTCCCCGTCAGAGTCGCACCGTGCGCAGCCGGAGTGCATTGGCAACGACGGAGACGGACGAGAGGCTCATTGCCGCGGCAGCGAACATCGGTGAGATCAGGAGCCCGAAGAAGGGATAGAGCAGCCCGGCTGCGACCGGCACGCCAGCGGTATTGTAGATCATTGCGAAGAAGAGGTTCTGCCGGATATTGCGCATCGTGGCGCGCGACAGCCGCCGTGCCCTCACGATCCCGCCGAGATCGCCCTTGACCAGGGTGAAGCCGGCGCTCTCGATCGCGACATCGGCGCCGGTGCCCATGGCGATCCCGACATCGGCCTGAGCGAGCGCCGGCGCATCGTTCACGCCATCCCCGGCCATCGCCACTTTGCTTCCTTCGGCCTGCAGCTCTCGAATGATCCGCGCCTTGTCCTCGGGCAGCACATCGGCGCGTATCTCGTCGATGCTGAGGCGGCCGGCAACGGCGCGCGCAGTGCGCTCATTGTCGCCCGTCGCCATGACGATCCGGAAGCCGAGCTCATGAAGCGCCTCGAGCGCGGCCGGCGTCGTGTCCTTGACTGGGTCGGCGACGCCCACGAGCCCTGCGATAGCTCCATCGAGGACCACGAACATGACGGTCTCGCCCTCGTCGCGCCGGGCGTTCGCGGTCTCGGTCGCAGCCGGCGTCTCGACCCCGAGCTCCGCCAGCATCCTGGCATTGCCCAGAGCCACCACTTTTCCGTCAACCACGCCTTTGACGCCCATCCCGGTGATCGCTTCGAACTGATCCGCCTTGGCGAGGCCCAGTCCGCGCGCCTCGGCGCCCCGGACAATGGCCTCAGCAAGGGGATGTTCGGACCCCCGCTCCAGGCTCGCCGCCAGACGCAGGATCTCCGCCTCGTCGTGCCCAGCCTCGGGCAGCACGGCGGAGAGCTCCGGCTTGCCGACCGTCAGCGTGCCGGTCTTGTCGACGATCAGAGTGTCCACTTTCTCGAAGGCTTCGAGCGCCTCCGCGTTCTTGATCAGCACCCCCGCCTGAGCGCCGCGCCCGGTTGCGGTCATGATCGACATTGGGGTGGCGAGCCCGAGGGCGCAGGGGCAGGCGATGATCAGCACGGCGATCGCTGAGACGAGGCCATAGGCAAGGGCCGGCGCGGGTCCCCAGATGGACCACGCGATGAAGGAAAGGACCGCAATCGCGATTACCGCCGGCACGAAGAAACCGGCTACCGCGTCGGCAAGCTTCTGGATCGGCGCGCGCGACCTCTGTGCAGCCGCCACCATCTCGACGATCTGCGCAAGCATCGTATCCTTGCCCACGCGCTTCGCCTCAATCACCAGACTTCCGGTCCCGTTGATTGTCGCGCCGGTAACCGGGTCGCCAGCGACCTTCTCGACCGGCACCGGCTCTCCGGTAAGCATGGACTCATCGACTGAAGATCGCCCCTCGACCACTTCGCCGTCGACCGGCACCTTGTCGCCAGGGCGGACCCGGAGGCGATCGCGAATCTGCACCTCTTCGAGCGGCACCTCCTCTTCGCTGCCGTCTGCACGAATGATGCGCGCGGTCTTCGCTGCGAGATCGAGCAGCGCCCGGATCGCGGAACCAGTCCGCTCGCGCGCACGCAGCTCAAGAACCTGGCCAAGGAGCACGAGAACCACGATGACCGCACCAGCCTCGAAATAGATGCCGACGTTCCCCTCCATGTCGCGGAATCCGCTCGGGAAAAGGCTGGGGGCGATCACGGCGACGGTGCTGAAACTCCACGCCGCCAAGATCCCCATGCTGATCAGGCTGAACATGTTGAGGTTCAGGCTGCGGAAGCTCTTCCAGCCACGTACCAGGAACGGCCAGCCGGCCCAGAGGATCACTGGCGTCGCGAGAATCAGTTCGAGCCAGTGCGCGAGCCGTTCCCCTACCCAGGTGCGGATCGGCATCCCGACATAGCCGCCCATCGCCAGGAGGAGTACCGGTACCGTCAGCGCGGCCCCAATCCATAACCGGCGGGTGAAGTCGACCAGTTCGGGGTTCGGACCCTCGTCCCCCCGAGGCACGCCCTTCGGCTCGAGCGCCATCCCGCAGATCGGGCAGTCTCCGGGTCCGACCTGCTCGATCTCGGGGTGCATGGGACAGGTGTAGACCGTACCTGCCGGCATCGGCTCCGGCATCGGTTTCCCCTTCAGGTATGTCTCGGGCGCCGCGTCGAACTTCTCTTTGCAGCGAGCCGAGCAGAAGTAGAACTTCTGCCCCGAATGCGAGGACAGGTGTCTAGCCGTCGCCCGATCGACGGACATTCCGCAAACGGGATCCACGGCCTCAATGAAGTCGTCAGGCGATGCAGCGAACCTGGACCGGCACTTCTCGGAGCAGAAGTGGTAGACCTGACCCTCATACTCATGATGAGGGCTGCTGGCATTCGGCTCGACGAGCATGCCGCAGACCGGATCTCTGGCCTCTCCCGTTGAAGAACGCGCAACATCCATCTTCGGTCCTCCGGTTGATACGCCTCGACGGGTAAAGCTTCCAGTCACTGGAATGTCAATGGGACGATGCCGATTGCTCTTGACCTTCCAGCTAGTGGAACCTCTATGTGCTCGTTCAGGATAGAGCGATAGGTGTCGCGGCCATGAACATCGGTGATGTCTCGGAACGGAGCGGTCTGCCGGCTAAGACGATTCGATATTACGAGGACATCGGCCTCGTGCGGCCTATGCGAAGCGAAAATGGATACCGGGATTTTGCGTCGCACGACCTACATAAGCTTGCGTTTCTGGGGCGCGCCCGATCTCTCGGATTCAGTATTGAGGAATGCCGGACCCTCCTATCACTTTACGAAGATCGCGAGAGATCGAGTTCAAGTGTCAAGGCGATCACCGAAAAGCATCTTGCTCGTATCGAGCAGAAGATCGTGGAGTTACAGGCGTTGAGCGCGACGCTTCGTGATCTCGTGACGCGCTGTCACGGCGACGATCGCCCCGACTGTCCAATCATGAACGATCTGAAAAACGCCGGAACGGCCTGACGCCCTCGATAATGCGGCCGTTCAGACGTTCAACCAATCGCGAGCACCACCGGATGGAAACCTGCCTCGCTGCAGGATAAGCTTATCTCATGAACTTCGTGGCCCGCCTGATCATCGTTGCCGTACTCGCTGCATTCGCGGTGAGTTCGGTTGCGCATGCAGCGGGCTCTGCGGAGATGGCCGCCGCCACGATCGCCTGCGATGATGCTGCGACGCATATGTCCGATTGCGATGCCTGTGGCGACCTCGACGCGGGCGAAATGGGCGTTGCATGCGACTTCGTCTGCGGAGCGGGCGGCTTCGCGGCTGTGCTCGCACCACAGGCATACGGCATCGTCTCGGCTCTCCGCGAGGCGCTTGGGGCGCCGGTGACGCAGGAGTTTTCCGGCGTTCCAAGCTCTCCAGCCAAACCGCCTCCTCGGACCCTCATCTGATCTGACGCCCGGCCGCACGAGCGCAGCCGGCACGTCATCCAGTGCCTCGGCGGCGCATGTGCCCCGATGCGCCGTCCTTCCCACGTTTGGCGTGCCTTCCGGCCGCGGCGGAGGACCGACGGTTTGATAAGGAGTTACCGTGCCCAGCCAATCGCATCCGCCGCTGACGCGCCGCATGTTTCTTTTATCGTCCGGCACCGCGGTCAGCGTGTTGGCGTTACCGAAGATTATGCGGGGTGCGGAGCTGGTAAAGCCAGCAGTGGTGGCGCTCGCCTTCGACGGTGAGGCTCTGCTCGCCGCGGGTTCAGATCTGATCCGCAGCGATGACGGCGGAAGCTCGTGGACGACGCTGCCGATCCCTGCCGCCGTCCTGGCTCTCGCAACGCACCGCGAGCAGCGCGGCCGCATCCTGGCCGGTCTCGCCTCCGGTGGCACCGCCCTGTCTGAAGATGGTGGACGCACCTGGGAAGGCCGTTCCCGCGGGCTCGCCGCGGGCAAAATTGACGCTGTGGCTCTCGCGGCGGGACGGCCCGATATGGCTTACGCCGCGGTCCGAGGCGACGGACTTTGGAAGAGTGAGGATGCTGGCCAAAGCTGGAGCCTCGCCATGGATCGTCCCTGGCTCAATGACGCTGAACGCGACCTTCTGGCGCTCGTCTCGGTCGATCTCGCCACGGGCATGGGTGGAATCTGGATCTATGCCGGCACCCCAGTGGGCCTGATCCGCGTTCCCGACTGCTTCTGCCGCTGGCAGGACGTCCAGCCGGGCAACGCGATGGACGCTCTGGTTTCCGGCGATGCTCCGCCATCGCAGGCGCCGCTTCCGGCGGGCGAGCCGATCCATGCGCTGGCGAGCGCGCCTTCCGCGCCCGAAACGGTTTATGCCGCGCTGCCGTCCGGCGTCTGGACCTCCCGCGACGGTGGCGTCGTCTGGTCTCAGCTTGCCGATCGGTTCGCCTCCGCAGTGGCGGTGCACCCAGCCAATCCTGACCACATCGTTGCCGCGCTGGATGGAGGCCTGATGCAGAGCCGCAACGGCGGCGCCACCTGGTCCGCGCTCGCCGCCATCTAAAGGAGTTCACCATGAAGAACGCTTTTGCATTTGTCTCAATCGCAGCGGTCGCTGGCGGTATCGCCTTCGCCACGCTGTCCTCGGCGCAGGATACGGGCCGGACGATCACGAGCGACACGGCCGGCGCGGAACAGACCGTGCCCTCCAAGAAGATCACGATCTGGCGCGACCCGAGCTGCGGCTGCTGTGACGCCTATGCCAAGTACCTCGAAGGGAACGGCTATCAGGTGACGCGCATCGACGACCCGAGCTTTGATCGGCGCTCCGTCGAAGTCGGGGTGCCGGAGCAGGGACTCGGCTGCCACCTAGCCGAGATCGACGGCTACTATGTCAGCGGCTTGGTCCCCGCCGAGATCATCGAGCGGCTGGTGACCGAGCGTCCGAAAATCGGCGGCATCACGCTGCCCGGCATGCCGGCAAACGCCCCCGGCATGGCGCCTAAGAAGACTGGCACGTTGAAGACCTACGCCTTCGGCGAGGGCGGGGTCACCGTCTATTCCAATGAGTGAGTGCATGATGGGAATGATGGACGGACCCATGATGGGCCTCATGATGGCGGGCGGCGGTCTTGTTCTGCTGCTTGTCCTCGCGGTCCTGGTGCTCAGCCTTGTTGCGCTGGTGAAGTACCTGCGGCGGCCGAAATGAAACGCAGAGCAGTAGCCCTCGTCGGTGCCACTGCTGCGGGCCTGGTAGCCATCGCCGCGCTTGCACAACAACGAGGTGGCGAGACGCGCGTCGAAGGCCTCACCGTCCTCGGCGAGCCCGTGACAGCGGACGAAATCGCCCTTGGACAGAAATTCTATGCGACGAACTGCGCGTCGTGCCACGGCGCCAAGCTCGAGGGTCAACCCGACTGGAAGCGCCGGCTCGACAGCGGCCGCATGCCGGCTCCGCCGCATGACGAAACCGGGCACACCTGGCACCACGCGGACCGGCAGCTCTTCACTATCACGAAGCTCGGGGTCGGCGGCGTCGTGCCAGGCTACGAGAGCGACATGCCCGCCTTTGAGGGCGTGCTGACGGACGGGGAAATTCGGGCGGTGCTCGCTTTCATCAAGAGCACATGGCCCAACCGCCAGCGTGCCTTCCAGATGGACGTCACCGCAAAGAACGAGGGCGGATCATGAGCGCGGATGTCGAGCGAGAGCCTTGGCACCGAGGGAGCCGGCTGGTTCTGCTTTTGCCGCTAGCGGTGTTCGGCCTGCTAGGTGCAGCCTTCTACTGGGGCCTCTGGAACAACGACGACCGATTACCCTCGACCCTGATCGATAAAGCGGTCCCGGAGTTCGCGCTCGCACCCATCGAAGGGCGGCAGGACGGCCTGTCCTCGGCGGACCTGCAGGGCCAGGTTTCCCTCGTTAATGTGTGGGCATCGTGGTGCGTCCCCTGCCGCATGGAGAACCCGCTTCTCGTGGAGTTGGCCGCAGCAGGCATCCTCCCAATCTACGGGATCAACTACAAGGACGCGCCCGAAGAAGCGCTGGCTTTCCTTAACGAGCTCGGCGATCCCTTCACTCGCATCGGAGCGGATAGATCGGGACGCGTCGCCATCGACTGGGGCGTCTACGGCTTGCCGGAGACGTTCGTGATCGATGCCGAAGGACGCATCGCCTACAAGCACGTCGGCCCCTTCGACCGGCGCGCGCTTGAGAAGGACATTCTGCCGGTCGTGCGCCGGTTGCAAGCGGAGCGCAGCTCATGAGGCGCCGCGACCTCCTTGCTGGCGTCCTTGCGCCCGCGGCGACCCCGGCTGTGGCCCGGGCGGCAACACCCCTGCACGGGGAGCTGTGCGATGTCCTGTCGCCGCCCTTCCTTGACGGGAATGGGCGGGGCCTGACGCTTGCGGATTTACGGGGGCAAGTCGCGCTCGCGAACATCTGGGCCATCTACTGCGCGCCATATCGCGAGGAGATGCCGACGACGATCCTGATCGACCGCGCACGGCGCGAGCGCGGGAGCCTTACCGGCCCCGCCGAACGGCACAGTCCTGAAACCGTCGCCCAAATCCAGCCGCTCATCAACGAATGGAGCCAGTAGACCATGTCGAAGACGACCACCATGTCCGCAAAACCCTGGGCCATCCCGCTGCGACTGCCTCTGGGCCGCCGAGGCCTGATGCTTGCCGCGATGGTGCTGATCGGCGCAGGTCTCGCCCTCAACTGGGGCTGGCTCACTGCCGTGGGTGCGGCGCCGCTAATTCTGAGCCTCGCCCCTTGCGCCGTCATGTGCGGGCTGGGGCTCTGCATGATGGGCGGCTCGAAATCTTGCGCGAGCAAGAGCAATCCGGCCGAAGAGCCGGACCCGACGAGGAAATAGCCAAACACCTTAAGGAGAAGATGATGAACACCACACGTAAGCTCGGCTTCGCTGCAACCGCTCTGGCGGTGCTCCTGACCACGGCCGCCCTTGCGCAGGAGGCCGGGGGCCAGATGTCCGGTCAGATGGTGCAGAACCAGGACGCCATGCCCGGCAGCATGATGGGCGGGGGCATGTCCGGGATGCAGGGCATGATGCCGATGATGCAGCAGATGGGACCGATGATGGAGGCCTGCACCGAGATGATGCAGGCCATGACGGACCAGATGCAGGCGCCCAAAGCCGAGCCGCAGGAGGGCTGAGCCGTCACCCGCCCGGGCCGCGGCCCGGGCGGGCAACGGCCTGAGTTGGAACAATGACCGAAAACATCAGAACGCGCCGTCTACGGCGCACCCGGCTCGCGGTCTGGGGCGGCGCGGTGGTTCTCCTGCTTTCGGCAGGCGGCGCGCTGACCTTGCGCGCGTACATGGCGCCACAAGCACCCCAGGCGACCTCTTTCGGAGAAGCGGATATCCGCTCGGAGTTTTCGCTGACGGATCATACTGGCGGTGCCGTGACGGAGGCTGATTTCGCCGGGAGATGGCAGCTCGTCTTCTTCGGCTTCACCCATTGTCCTGACATTTGCCCGACGACGTTGGCCTACATGGCAAGCGTGCTCGATCTGCTGGGCCCTCAAGCAGACCGTGTGGTACCGCTCTTCATCACCGTCGATCCGGCGCGCGACACCGTCCCGGTGATGGCGGAATACGTCTCCACCTTCCATCCCCGCCTCGTCGGTTTGACCGGCACCGAAGCGCAGGTGGCCGACGCGGCGCAAAGCTTCCGGACCTGGTACGAGCGGGTCGAGGAGAAAACCGCGCCCGGCAATTACATGATGGCGCATGCCGGCCACATCTATCTGATGGATCCTGACGGGCGGTTCGAAGCTGTCTTCCGGGAACGCGACCAGCCGCCCGAGGCCGTCGCCGAGGAAGTCCTCATGCAGGTCGAAAAGGAAGAACAGCAGAAATGAAGTTGCTCGCTGCCTCCCTACTCACCTTAGCCATGCCGATGGTCGCGCAGGCTGAGATCATTGTCACCGATCCTTGGGCCCGCGCCAGCGTGCTCGCCTCCCGACCAGGCGCCGCCTACCTCACCCTGACCAGCAGTGAGGCCGATCGTTTGCTCCAAGTGACGAGTCCGGCAGCCGGACACGTGATGCTCCACGGGGTCGAGACCAATGCTGCGGGCGTCAGCCGCATGGTGCACATCCAAGGACTGGACATTTCTCCCGGCACGCCAGTGACGCTCGCCCCAGGCAACTCGCACCTGATGCTGATCGACCTATCGCGGAAACTCGAGAAGGGCGAGACCTTCCTCTTGACGCTGGTCTTCGAGTTCGCGGGCAAGCTGACGGTGGCGGTCCCGGTCCTCGGCCCCGGCGCGATGGGTCCCACAGAGAAACGGCCGTGAGATCAGTAATCTTCCTGACGGCGGTGCTTCTTGCGGGCCCGGCCCTGGCTAACCATCCAGAAGACCGGCTCGACGAAGTCATGGCGGAGAAGGAGCCCGCTTTCGAGGCGACGGATGTCCGGCGTCCGCCGGATCTCGACGTCGTCGATGGTTCCGGCGAACCGTTCGATCGTGGCCGTCTCTCGGATCAGATCGTGATCCTGAGCTTCGCACCCGAAGGCTGCGGGGCGCCCTCCTGCGTTGCGCAGCAGGCGCTACTTGCTCGGGTCCGGGAGGCGGTGAACATCACACCGATGCGCGATTTGGTTACGTTCGTTGTGGTTGCCGAGGCCGGCGACGGCGGGGAGAAACCCGCCGCGTCAAACATCATCACCGTCGAACCGTCCCAGGGCGCCACAGCCGCTTCCTTGGCCGCACGCTTTGCCGACCTTTCCTCGCGCGAAGGGGTCAGCCCGAAGGCCCATGTGCTCGACCGCCGTGGGCGTCACGCCGGCATCTTCCACGGTGAGGAGTTCGGCTATGTGAACATGGTCCTCTACATCAATGGCTTGAGCAACGCGCGCCCGCCTGAGCCGGGTCTTCTGGATCGTGTCTTGGGGCTGATCAGATGACGAGCGCGGCCATTCACGGAGCATCCGCACCAGAGTGGCTCCGGGTTCTCCGTAGATACATGCTGTTCTCGGCCGTCTTACATCTGATCTGGGAGATCGGCCACATCCCCCTCTACACCATCTGGCTGGAGGGAACCTGGGGCGACATTGCTTTCGCGATCGTGCATTGCACGGGAGGTGACATTCTCATCGCCATGAGCACGATGCTCTTGTCGCTCTTCCTGGTTGGGAATGCGGCGTGGCCTTTCGAGCGAGTACGTCGTGCCCTGATCATGGCCGTGGCGTTCGGGGTTGCCTACACGGTCTTCAGTGAATGGCTGAACATCGTCGTTCGAGCGGCGTGGGCCTATCGGAACATCATGCCGGTCGTTCCGATCGTCGATACGGGCCTCACGCCCCTGCTGCAATGGGTGATCGTTCCCACTGTCGCCTACCTTGCGGCCCTGCGGCTCCCGCGAGGCGCTCGTGGAGTGCGGCCGGGCGCATGATGGTCGAGGTCTCCCTCCTCGGAGTTTTAGCAGCACTGCTGGCCGGCACGATTTCGTTCGTGTCCCCTTGCGTCCTGCCGCTGGTGCCGGGCTACGTTTCCTATATTGCGGGACGCACGGTGTCCGGCGGGGCGGCGCGCTCACGGGCAAATGCAGTCTGGCTGAGCTTCTGCTTCGTCCTGGGCTTCTCGACCATCTTTCTCATCCTCGGCGCCTCGGCGACGGCCTTGGGGCAGGCACTCCTCCGCTGGCGCTATGAGCTCAATCTCGTCGGCGGCGCGATCGTAATCGTGTTCGGATTGTTCATGATCGGAGCGGCTCGCTTCTCCGCTATGGAGCGCGAGTTACGGTTTCACCTCGATCTGCCAGGCGGACAGCCGGTCGGATCCTATATTCTCGGGCTAGCCTTCGGCTTCGGTTGGACGCCCTGCATTGGTCCGATCCTTGGCGCCATCCTTACAGCCAGCGCCATGAGCGCAACGGTTGGAGAGGGGGTCGTCCTTCTGGCGGTCTACTCGGCTGGTCTCGGCGTTCCATTTCTGGTCGTGGCCGCGTTTACGGACAGCATTGCGGGAAAGCTGCGGGTCATCGGCCGAATCGGACGCCGCCTGCATCAGGTCGCTGGCGGAATAATGATTCTGATGGGCCTCGCGATGGTGACCGGACGGCTTAGCGCCCTATCCTACTGGCTGCTCGACGCCTTCCCGGCTCTAGGACGCATCGGGTGAGTCGATGTGCCCGATAGCGTTATGCGCAACGAGACCGCATTCGCATGCAGAAGAGGTTTGAACCTGATAGAGCCTAGAGCTCGTCTTGACTTGTTGAGACGTAATCCCTAATGTCATATCGTGAATCGAAATACGTCGCATAGCTCGTGGCTCGCCGCGCTGCGAATGATGGGGCTGCTTTTCCTGATCGGAATCGCGGCTTTTGTGGCGTTTCCGGGTTCAGCGGCTGCGGCTACGCCGGATTCAGCTCTTCCCTGCCATGAGGCGATCGCCACAACGATGGACCATCACGGTGGCGCCATCGATCACGCGCCTCAGGGTTCAAAAGCGCATCAGTCAGGTTCATGCTGCAGCATCGCATCGTGCCATGCCGCGATGGAGACCATGCTTCCTGACGTCTATGCGCCAATCCCGGTGGCCGGTCGTATCGCTGGCGGGATGTCATGGATCTGGCAGGACGCGCGGTTCCGACTGGAGCGACCCCCCCGCCTCTCGATCTGAGCCGACCGCCGTACCGCGGCGGTCATGGGCCCTAGCCGGCCCGGACCAGCAAGCACTCCCATCGCTGATGCTGTGAGCGGATCCAAGAAGATCCGTCGCCCAGCCCATGGCGTGCTGCTCTGTCCTGTCATTCACCATCCTGCTCAGGAAGAGGTACAACCATGCCTACCGCATCCATGCGCGCGTCCTTTGTGACCGCCACCCTTCTCGCCGGCGCTTTCGGCTTCACCATCCTCCCGGCCCAGGCCAGCCCCGGTCACGGCGAAAGCATCGGCGCCCCCGCCAAATCCAACCCCGCCACGCGCACGATCAATGTCGAGCTCGGCGACACGTTCTTTAAACCGACCACGATCAAGGTACGCGCCGGCGAGACCATCCGCTTCGTGCTGACCAACAGCGGCGAGTTGCTGCACGAGTTCAACATCGGAACCGCCGTCACACACGCCAAGCATCAGAAGGAGATGATGGCGATGATGGAGGCGGGCATGCTGACCGCGACCGATATCGTCACCGATCACGCCAACATGGGCCATGGCGGCGGTGCCCATGGCGCGATGATGAAGCATGACGATCCCAACAGCGTGCTGCTGCGTCCAGGGGAGACCAAGGAGCTGATCTGGCGGTTCGCCGGCGGCATGACCCTGGAGTTCGCCTGCAATGTGCCCGGCCACTATGAGGCGGGCATGGTTGGCGAACTGAAGGTGCTGTGATGACCAGTTTGATCAGCCGCCGCGCTTTCCTTGCAGGAAGCGCGGCAGTGGGGGCGGCGGCGATGTTCGCCCCCCTATTCCCCGCCTGGGCCCGCAGCGGTACCCGTGGCATCGCTCCGGATATCTCGACGCTTTCCGGGGACAGGATCGCCCTGCGGATCGGTCGCAGTCCGTTCAGCGTCGGTGGCCGGACCGGCGAAGCGATCACCGTCAACGGCACGCTACCGGCGCCGCTGTTGCGCCTGCAGGAAGGGCGTACGGTCCGCCTCGACGTCACCAATACGCTGGACGAAGACAGCTCGATCCACTGGCATGGGCTGCTCCTGCCCTTCCAGATGGACGGGGTGCCGGGCATCAGCTTCCCCGGCATCCGGCCAGGTGAAACCTATCATTACGAGTTCCCGGTCAAGCAGGCGGGCACCTTCTGGTACCACAGCCATTCCGGTCTGCAGGAACAGCTCGGTCATTACGGGCCGATCATCATCGACCCAGCGACCCCCGATCCGGTGGCTTACGACCGGGAGCACGTGCTCGTGCTCTCGGACTGGAGCTTCATGCATCCGCACGCGATCATGACAACGCTGAAGCAGCAGGCCGGCTACTTCAACCGCCAGAACCTGACGCTGGCGGGTTTGTTCGAGCAGGATAACCCCGAACAGCAGATGGGGCTCAAAGGTCGCTCCATGTGGGCCGGGATGCGGATGGATCCGACCGATATCGCCGATATCACCGGCGCCACCTACACCTACCTGATCAACGGCCATGGGCCCGAAGAGAACTGGACCGGGCTATTCCGGCCAGGCGAGCGGGTCCGGCTGCGCGTCATCAACGCCTCCGCCATGTCGATCTTCCATGTGCGCATCCCGGGCCTGCGCATGACCGTGGTCAATGCCGACGGAGAGAATGTCCGGCCGGTGACCGTCGAGGAGTTCCAGATCTCCGTCGCGGAAACCTATGATGTGATCGTGGAGCCCAGCGAGGACCGTGCCTTCACGATCGTCGCGGAATCGGTGGACCGCTCTGGTATGGCCCGCGGCACCCTGGCCCCGAGAATGGGTATGGCGGCAGCCGTCCCGCCCCTGCGGCAGCGCCCGACCCTCAGTATGGACGATATGGGCATGGCCGGCATGGGGACCGGTATGGGCGAGATGGCCGGCATGAACCATGGGGCGATGGGCGGCATGGATCACGGCAGCATGAGCATGCGTGATCCCGCCAATGCCCCGCCCGACATGAAGGTCGGCGTCGGCGTCGATATGGTGGCGGCGATGCCGCAGGACCGCACCGGCCATCCCGGCCTCGGCCTGGAGAATGTCGGGCACCGGGTGCTGACCTATCGCGACCTGGTGGCCCTCACCCCCAACCGCGATACACGTCCGCCCTCGCGCGAGATGGAGATCCATCTCACCGGCAACATGGAACGTTTCATGTGGTCGTTCGATGGCCGCAAGTTCAGCGAGGTGGTCGAGCCGATCCGGTTTGCACGCAACGAGCGTGTGCGCGTGACCCTGGTCAACGATACCATGATGCAGCACCCGATCCATCTGCACGGGCATTTCTTCGAACTGGTCAACGGCCATCCCGGCAACCACCCCCTGAAGCACACCGTCAACGTGCTGCCGGGTAGCAAGGTAACCTTCGACCTTACGGCCGACGCCCCGGGCGACTGGGCGTTTCACTGCCATCTGCTGTTCCACATGCATGCCGGCATGTTCAACGTCGTGACCGTGCGGCCGCTCGATGGAGGCCCGGCATGACGATGGGTCGTTTCCTCACCCGCCTCGCGACCGCATGCGCGCTGCTCGGTGCTGCCCCTGCCTATGCGCAGCACAGCGGCCACAGCATGCCGATGACGGCACCGCCGCCGGCCTCCGGTATGGACACCATGCGATCGACAGGAATGGGTGCAGCGAACCCCCATTCTGGCCATGGAGCCGCACCGGCGCAGGTACCGGCAGCGCCCGCGCTAGCCGATCCGCATGCGGGGCATCAGGCGATGCCGATGATGTCGGAACAATCGATGCCGCATACCGGCCACACCCCGCCGGCCACCCAGGCGGATCCGCATGCAGCTCATGCAATGGGGAGCGGAACACCGATGTCCGGCATGCAGGCCGGCCATGCGATGAGCGATCCGTCTCCCTCCGTGCCGGAAGCACCGCCGCCGGCGGCCGCCACGTCGGGGCCGCGTCATGCGGCGGATACGGTCTTCGATCCCCAGACCATGGCCGGTGCGCGCGAGACATTGCGTACCGAACAGGGCGGCCTCACCGCCTACAAGATCATGGCCGACCGGCTCGAGTACCGGGCTCGGGACGGGCGAGACGGGTATCTGTGGGATGGTCAGGGCTGGTATGGCGGCGATATCGACAAGCTCTGGATCAAGACCGAGGGCGAAGGCACGGTCGGGAGCAAGCTCGAGGATGCCGAGATCCAGGCGCTCTGGAGCCGGGCGATCACGCCATGGTTCGACTTTCAGGCGGGTGGACGACAGGACTACCGGCCTGATGGTCCAGACCGGTCCTACCTGGTGCTCGGCCTGCAGGGCCTTGCGCCCTACTTTTTCGAGCTCGATACCGCGGCCTTCGTCTCGCAAAAGGGTGACGTCACCGCCCGCATCGAGGCCGAGTATGACCAGCTCATCACCCAGCAGCTGATCCTGCAGCCCCGTGCCGAAATCGAACTGGCCGCCCAGGACGTGCCGGAGCTCGGCATCGGGGCGGGCCTGTCCACCTTCGAGGCAGGATTGCGCCTGCGCTACGAATTCGTACCCGACTTCGCGCCGTATATCGGCGTCGAATACGAGCGCAAGGTCGGCAAAACCGGCCGCTACGCCCGTGACGAGGGCGAGGACGCGGGGAGCACGTCGTTCCTCGTCGGCTTGCGCATGTGGTTCTGACCTCCCATCCCCGGCGGACAACCTCCGCCGGGGACCGCTACGCCCGAGATCCTACGGAGTCCGGAATATGCGCATCCTTGCTTTCCTGTTCCCTTGGCTGATGACGGCGCCGGCCGCTTTTGCGGCGACGCAGGCCACCCTCTACCGCAGCCCCGACTGCGGCTGTTGCCTCGACTATGCACGATACCTGAAGGCCCAGGGGTTTGCCGTTGCGGTCATCGCCACGGACGATCTCGCCGATCTCAAAGCGCGTCATGGCGTCCCGGCCGACCTGCAAGCCTGCCACACCACCCTGATCAGCGATTATGTCGTGGAGGGCCATGTGCCGGCCCCGGCGTTGCGGCGGCTTCTTGCCGAAAAGCCGCGGATCGCCGGGATCGCACTGCCGGGTATGCCTGCCGGCTCCCCCGGGATGGGCGGTAGCAAGACCGGGCCGTTCAGCATCTACGAATTGAACCGTCCCGCAGCACTCTTCAGCCAGGAATGACGGCATGATGCATGACAGCATGATGGGTGGCGGCATGATGGGTGGCGGCATGATGGGTGGCGGCATGATGTGGGGTATGGGCTTCATCGGCCTTCTCCTCATCCTCCTGCTCGTTTTGGCCATAGCAGCGTTGGCGAAGTATCTGTGGCGAAGCCGCCGCGATTGATTCGCCGCTACGCTCTCGCCGGCGCCGTCCTGGTCGCTGCCGCGTTGGGAATCGGACTTCGTGGGTGGGGCGCCCCCGGCTCCGCGATCGACGCGGCCGACCGGCAACTGGTGGCACGCGGCCTGCTCCTTTATCGGGAGCACTGCGCCAGTTGCCATGGCGCCGACCTGCAAGGGGAGCCGGACTGGCGTACCCGCAAAGCCAATGGGCGCCTACCCGCACCGCCGCACGATGCATCGGGCCATACCTGGCATCACAGCGATGCCCAGCTCATCGAGATGACCCGAAAAGGTCCCGGTGAAATCGTTCCGGGCTATCAAAGCGATATGCCGGGGTTCGCGACAGTCCTGAACGATTCGGAGATCATTGCCATTCTGGCCTATGTAAAAAGCACATGGCCAATCGCCATCCGTGCGAAACAGGATGTGCGGAATGAGAAACAATAAACTTAAAATAGCGAACATATAGGCATTTACATGTACGTGTTAATGCTGTCAGAGCAATGCTATCCGCAGGAGGATTTATGAAATCGTATGCGCGCTTCGGCGTGATGATCGCCACGTCCACACTCGTCATGTTCGGGCTGATGTACCTGAATACCTACGCACTGGATCACATCTTTTTCAGTGAAACGCGCGCCTATATGGCACTCGTCATGGGTGCCACCATGGCCTGCATCATGCTTTTGTTCATGCTCGGCATGTACCCAAAAAGGGGTATCAACACCGCTATTATCATCGCGAGTGTCGTGGTCTTTGCCGGAGCGTTGTATCTCGTACGTAGCCAGGAGACGGTTGAGGACGCTTCCTGGATGAAGGCCATGATCCCGCATCATTCGATCGCCATTCTGACCAGCGAACGCGCGCATATCGCCGATCCACGCGTGCGCAAACTCGCCGACCAGATCATCGAGGCTCAACGCTCGGAGATCGCAGAGATGAAGGCGCTTATCCAGGACCTGGAGCGCAAATAGATCGGCCGATGCCGATCCGCAAAGAGCATGCTGGAGAGCTCGCCGCAGCAGAAGGCCGGCCTGCGCACTGGGCAAGCCGGCCTGGCTGGGCGCTTCTATTGCTTCTTCTTGCCCAACTCGGGCACTGCCGCCACCGGTCGCGCTGCCCTCGACAGCAGCGGATCCGGTGCGCGCAGGGTCGGACCCGGTGGACGGTTGTCTTCATCGGCACCGGATCCGATGCGTTGGACTTGCCGCTCGGCGAGCGGGCCGCACTGCCGCCACCAGTGGCACTGCCTTCGACCGCTGCAGACCCGGTGCCCGGCACGACCTCCGTTACCGTCAACCCAGCCGGGATGGGTGATCCGATATGTGTTTCGGCGTGCAAGTTTGGCTCTGACGCGCATTTCGTGCAGGGCTACTACACTTGGTAGGCATCCATGATCGGAGTGCTTGCCATGGGGTATGGACGGTTCCAGTCGCTCTCGCCGGGCGGTCTCGTGATCGACAACATGGAGATCGGATCCGAGCGGATCCTGATCGACGCTCGCTGCCGGGCTGCCGTCCCGATGTGCCCTGCCTGCGGACAGAAATCCGACCGGGTACACAGCCGTTATCGGCGTCGCCTGCTGGATCTGCCTTCCCATGGGAGGATCGTCCAGCTGCGCATCGCGGTTCGGCGATTCCGATGCAGCCGGGCGGATTGCCCTCGCCAGACCTTCAACGAGCAGCTGGGGGAAGAGGTCGCCGGTAGGTCCGCTCGCCGGACGTCGCGGCTCGAAGTCATCGTCCGGCATCTCGGCATCGCCCTGGGTGGACGTCCCGCTGCCAACTTGGCGCGCCGATTAATGCTCCCGGTCAGCAAGGACACGCTGCTGCGCGTCGTCCGTCGGCACGCGGTCAGCAACACGCAGCCTCTCCGTGTCGTGGGAATCGACGATTGGGCCTGGAAGCGGGGGCAACGCTACGGGACCATTGTCTGCGACCTCGAGCGGCGGTGCATCGTGGATCTTCTGCCGGATCGCGAGACCGGCACCGTCGAAGCCTGGCTGGCGCAGCACCCCGAGATCGCTGTCATCTCACGCGATCGCGGCGGCGGCTATGGCCCGGCAGCGGCTAGGGCCGCACCGCAGGCGACGCAGGTCGCGGACCGCTGGCATCTGATGGAGAACGCCAGCGCCGCGTTTTGAACCGCCCCGGGTTTGCCGGAGGCCCCAACTCCTGAGAGGAAGGGGCAATTCTCGTCGGCCTCGGGAACTCCACCTCGCACGGCGATGTTGAGTGAGGTAATGCGAACCTGGTCTCCGCGGCACAAGGTTGCCCGACGGTGCCGCGGATTTCCGCAGGTTCACCTCTGCAAGGCAAAGCGACTCAAGAGGATTGGGCCGGTGCCGCGAATTCGGGTGGAGTTGCTCCTCTCCCTGCTGATCGTAGTTGGTCTGGGTTTGCACATGGTGCACGCTGGCCCTTCATCTTCCGAGGTGGAGGCGGTAGAGGCGAACCAGGTAAGTCCCGAGGAACCCGATCGCGCAACGTGCGCCGGATTGCCTGCGGTTCAGCACTGCGGCTCGGCGGCGTCCTGTGCCGTTTTGCCTGTAAAGTTCTCGATACTCTACCGTGCGCCGGTACGCGGTAATTGGGCGCCGGCTCCGGCGGATCGTGCTCATTCTGAGATCGTACAACGCCAGTTCCGACCGCCTCGTCTCTCCGCGATCTTCTGACCGACGCGCTGGCGGCTTGGGTAGCCCTGCCCGCGCCGTGATGCCGCTCGCCGAGCCTCTGCACCTGCATGGAGTCACCGCAATGCCAACTGTTTCACGGCCAAATGCTGTTCCGTCCAACAGGTGCGCTTCCGACGCTGCCCCTATGCAGCGCCTGGCCGAGTGCCAATCCGAATTTCTGCGCTTCTTGCGACGGCGCATGAGCTGTCCGGATGATGCCGAAGACGTCTTTCAAGACTTTTGCGTTAAGGTCTTGCGAGCCACGAAGAATCCTGGGACTACCGACACGATCGATGCTTGGCTCCGTCATGTTCTACGCAACACGCTAATCGACTACTATCGGCGCCGCGCCACGCGGCATCGGGTCGAGACTGCGTACGAAGCTGAGGCTTCCGAGCCGACGGATCAACCGCGCGCGGACCAGCCTGAGAACCCATGCTGCTGCGTCCAGGACCTCGTTCCGACACTCCGGCCAGACTATGCCGAGATTGTTCGACGCGCCGATCTTGAGGAGGAGCCGCGGGAGCGGATCGCTGCCGACCTCGCCCTCACTTCCAACAATGTTGGTGTCCGCCTGCATCGGGCGCGCAGATCGCTGAGAGAGAAAATTGGGGAGCGCCGCCCCACGTGCTGCGGCAACGGCTTCCGGAACTGCGATTGCGGGCCGGCCACAGGGACCAAGAACGGGCGCACAGTATACCACTGAGTGTAACGGCGCCACGGCAGGAGCGTCCTTCCGATCGGTGCCAAGCGCAACCCGTCCTACAGCCGCGCCGCCACATTCTTCTACATCGATGCGAATCTTAAAAATGGTTCTATCTCCCCTTAGCCAAGCCGGCGATCTTTAAGCTAAACGCAGCGGGGCTGTGCTCTTTCGTCATGGGCCGATCGCTTGTGAAGGACCGCCGGGAAGTCGGGAGCCAAGATGAATATGCGCGGACGAACTGCCTTTGGACAGCATTAGGTGCAACAGGGTGTCATTTCTAACGATCGCGCAAGTCATTCTGGTCATGCTGCTTTGGAGCATGTGTTACCCTCTCATAGCGGCCGGAATCGCGTACGCCCCGCATCTGACTTTCGCCGCCAGTCGGGCCTTGCTCGCGGGCTTGACGTTGACCGGTCTGGCGCTTGTACTGTGTAGGCCGCTACCGAAGGGGACTGCCCATTGGTCAATTGTGGCCACTGTCGGCTTCGGCGCGACGGCCTTAGGATTTCTGGGAATGTTCCACGCCGCGGAGTTCGTCTCCCCCGGCCTTGCGACAGTGATTGGCAATACCCAACCGTTGTTGGCGGCCGTGCTTGGAACCATGGTTCTCAATGAGCGGCTCACGGCGCGAGGAATGACGGGGCTGACACTCGGCTTCGTCGGCATTCTCAGCATCGCCGCGCCCCAATTTATCGCTCCGGGGCGGGATAACTACATTTTCGGCGTCGCCTATATCATCCTTGCCGCACTGGGCATCACAGTCAGCAACGTCGGCATCAAGCGCATCGCCGGCAAGGTCGATCCCCTCATGGCAATGGGCCTGCAGATGCTGATCGGCAGCGTCCCCCTCGCTCTAATCGCCTGGGGCACGGAGGAGCCGTCGACGGTACGCTGGTCGGTCACGTTCGTTGGCATCCTTCTCGCACTCAGCCTGTTCGGTACTGCGCTCGTCTACTGGCTATGGTTCTCAGTGCTCGAGAAGATACCGCTCAACCGAGCAAACGCCTTCAGTTTTCTGATCCCGATCTTTGGTCTGACGATAGGCGCTCTTTTCTTTGGGGAAACGTTGCAGTGGCCGCAACTAGTCGGCATCGTCCTGGTAATCTTTGGGGTCGGTCTGGTTTCGCATCACGGAACCAGATCGGCAGCTGGTATCGCTGCATAGGCCGGGGTGGAACATTCCACGAAGGCCCGCCGCCCCGCCCGTCTCATGTTCGGAGGCGTCAATGCATCATCGGAGATACGCCTCGCTGGCGTAGCGGCGCATCATGCGCTGGCTGTTGAAGCGGGGCCCGATCTTGCTGATCGATTCCTTCATCATCGCAATCCAGCCACCGCGGTCGGCGCGATAGAGCGGCAGGATCGTCCGTTCGAGCTTGTTGTAGAGGTCCTCGGCATCGTCCCCGTGGCGCTGGTCGTCGTGGCCGATCGCCCAGCCGGTCACCCCCTCGACCCAGGCTTCGATCCACCAGCCGTCGAGGACGCTCAGGTTCAGGACACCGTTCAGCGCCGCCTTCATCCCGCTGGTGCCGGAAGCCTCGTGGGGCGGCAGCGGCGTGTTCAGCCAGACGTCGGCACCGGCGACGAGTTTCTTCGCGAGCGCCATGTCGTAGTTGGGCAGGAACACCATCGGAATGTCGCCAGCGCGGCTGCGCATGTGGGCGTGGATTTCGGCGATCAGCGCCTTCCCGCCCTCGTCGCGCGGATGCGCCTTGCCGGCCATCACCAGCTGGAATGGCTGGCCGCGGTTGATTGCCCGCAGCCGCTCCAGGTCCGTAAACAGCAAGTCCGGGCGCTTGTAGCCGGTCATTCGGCGGGCGAAGGCCATCAGCGGCACGTCGGGCTGCATCGCCAAGCCGGTCAGAAACTGGATCTCGGCGAGTAGGTCGCCCTTGGCTTCCTGGTGCGCCGTCCAAACGGCGTCGTCCGAAAGCTGGTCCGCCCCGGACAATTCTTCCGGATCGTGCCCCCAGTCAGGGGCGATCTCCTGAAAGAGCCGGACAAAAGCCGGGTGTGTCCAGGTCGGAACATGGACGCCGTTGGTGACCGCCCGAATGCCATAGCCGGAGAACATGCGGCGGGCCGTCTCGGCGTGGCGCATTGCCACCCCATTCACATAGCCGCTCAGATTGAGCGCAAGGCGTGTCATATTCAGGCGATCGGGGCCAGCCAGCAGCTTCAGCTGGTCCAACGGCAGGAAGTCGCCGAGAAGTCGCGTCGCATCTTCGTAGCTGAAGAGATCGTGGCCGGCCTCGACCGGCGTGTGGGTGGTGAAGACGCAGCGCTCGCGCACCCTGTTTGCATCGTAATGCAACGCGCCGTCGCTGGGTCGGTTGGTAGGATGCGGATGCTCCCGCAACAGCGCGACGGGGAGCAGCGCAGCGTGACCCTCGTTCAAGTGGTACATCTCGATGTCGAAGCCGAGCGCGTGCAGGATCCGCATGCCGCCGACGCCGAGCACGATTTCCTGCTTCAGACGATAGGCTTCATCGCCGCCATAGAGGCGGTCGGTGATCGCGCGGTCGGCGGGCTCATTGTGATCCAACCGGGTGTCGAGCAGGAGGACCGGGATCGCGTGGCCGACTGGGCAGGTCAGAACGTGCAGCCACGGCCGTACCCAAACCGCACGCCCTTCGATCCGAACGGCCACCATGGCATCAAGCGGCGTTGCCCAATCCGCCAGATCCCACGGATCGGCGTGGTCAACCTGCCGCCCGTCGCTATCGATTTCCTGGCGCAGATAACCATCCCGGCTTGCGAGAGTCAGGAACACCATCGGCAACTCGAGGTCGGCGCAGGACCGGGCGGTATCGCCGGCGAGCACGCCGAGCCCGCCGGAATAGGTATGCATTTCCGGACGGAGGGCGATCTCCATCGAGAAATAGGCGATCCGCCTGCGCGCGAGAAAGGAATCGATCAGCGACACTGGTGGCTCCTTCGACCGAGGTCCGGTCCGCTCATTCCCACCCATGGGCTGGAATGTTGCTGACGTGAAGTTCCACGCCCTTCACGCCGGGCACGTTCCCGGCAGCGACCCGGAGTGCTTCGCCCTGTTCGTGCGAATCCACGAATCCCCAGATCTGTACGATGCCCTCCGCAACCATGACGCTCACGCCGTAGGTCGGCGCCCAGTCGCTCGCGCTCATCTCTTCGAGGATCCGCTTTCGGATCGTCTCGTCCTCGACGGTAGCGGAGGCGACGGGAGCATCGCGTTGCGCCGCGAGGCCGCGCAGCAGATCGGCGCGGCTGACGATGCCGACGATCCTCCCGTCGCGCAGGACGGGCACGCGCTTAATCCGCTTGGTTTCCAGGAGATGAGCGATTTCGCCGGCCGGGGTGTCTTCCGTAACGGTGATCACGTCTTGGGTCATGACGTCGGCGGCGGAGCGGCCGTGCGTCTTCACGTACTGTGCCGCGCTCTCGCCGGGTCCCGAGAAAAGCCGCAGCCACCAGGAGCCGTGCAGTCGGCCATCGCCCTCCGTACGGCGCAGAAAGTCACCTTCACTCACCATCCCGACCAGCCCGCCCTCGGCTTGGATCACCGGCACGGCGCTGATGTGCCGTTCGAGAAGAAGCCGCGCGACCTCCGACACGCCGGTTTCCGGTGTCACCGATACGACGGACGTCGTCATGATGTCTTTTGCCCTCATCCTCATCCTCCCAGCGCGTCGACGACGGCGCCGATCCCCAGCGCGAGGTTGGTCTTGGCGATAGATTCGTGGGGATCACGTACATGGCCGATCAGGGCCCGTATCGCGTCCACCGTCTCCGGAATGACGATCGCCTGATTATCGACCATATAGCCGTAGAATAGCTCGTCGCCCTCAACCTTCAGCATGTCGGACCACAGCGCAACCTCGTAAAGATTATCGTGTGGCCGGTCGAGGTCGGCCATCAGTTCCTTGACCGTGTTGATCGCCGTCAGGCCGTCCGCCATGCGGATCAGCGCGATCCGGGGGGACGAGCGAAAAGCCGCGAGCACCTCATCCTTACTGGTCTGCCGTGTCAGTTGCACTGCCCAGTAATGCAGGTGCGCTAGCGTCTCCGGCACCTTCACGGCCATGGTGATGACATCGAGCTCGGGATCGACGCTCTGGGCGTCGGGCCCCTGGTGGCTAGGGATCTCGGGCTCGGGTACCAGCGTATTCATGATGCCGCCGAGATGGCTCTCCCATGGGTCGGTGGCGCGGCGCAGCAGCGTCCCACGCGCACGGTGCAGCAGCCCGGCGTGCTTGAGCGCCGTCAGGGTGCGCACGATCGAGGTGGTGTTGCAGGAGACGACGCGCGTGCTGTCGCGGCCGAGCGCGCTCTCGTAGCTGGCCTCGGCGACAAAGGAATGGCCGGTCACCTCGTGCTTCTCGCCGCCTTGCACGATGAACTTGATGCCCTTCTGGCGATATAGTTCCACGTTCTTCGACGCCACGCGCTTCGGCGTGCAGTCGACGACCACGTCCGCGGCCTTGAGCAGGTCGTCGAGGGCGCCGACGACGTCGAGTCCGGCATCGCGCATCGCCCGCGCATGCTCGCTCGCGGCGCAGTAGAGCCGGTAGCCCTTCTGCGTCACCATCCGCGCCCGCCAGTCGGCGCTGATGTCCGACACGCCAACGAGTTCCATGTCGTCCTGCCGGGCGACGGCGTCGGCGACGCGCTTGCCGATGACGCCGTAGCCGTTGACGGCAACGCGGGTCCTGCTGCTTGCGTTCATAGCTTTCTTCCTCAGGTAAAAGTAGAAACTCCTTATCGGTGCCGAGGGCTCGTGGGCCACCCCGGGTATCGCTATAACAATCCCGAGTGCTCGACCGCCCACACCAGCCTGAATGACGGCCAATCGGGAGCAGGTAAGTCGACCAGGGCGAACAGCGGTAAGTCCCGAACACGCGGCCCGGCGCGGTGTAGCGTGAGCAGTGAAGCTACGCATAGAAGCCACGCGAGACCAAGGCCAAGGCAGAGCGGTTGCCGGTGCGCCGAGTATCTCTTCACACGTGTTCCTCGTTATCCCAGCCTGGACGGGGACTGGCCGCGGCCAAGCCTACGCCGAGCGGCCGGCAAGGGCGGATAATGTCGGGATGAACCCCGGAACGTCGGCCATGTAGCTGCGATAGGCATCGCCGAACTCGGCCAGCGCCGCGCGCTCCTCGCCCTTTGCCAAGCGAACGTACATGATGACGAGGACCGGGAACATCGCAAGCGTAAGCAGCGTCGGCCACTGCAGCAGGAAACCGAACATCACGAGGATGAAGCCGACATATTGCGGGTGGCGGACATAGGCGTAGACGCCGGTCGTCGCGAGCGTACGCTGGCGCTGCGCATCATAAAGGACCTTCCAGGCGGCCGAGATCAGCACGAAGCCGCCGCCGATGAAGGCAAAGCTAAGCAGGTGGAACGGCCCGAAATGCGGATTTGCCTCCCAACCAAACAGCATCTCGAGCAGATGCCCGGCGTCGTGCGACAGCCAGTTCACGCCCGGATAGCGGCTCTGGAGCCATCCGGAGAGCAGGTAGATGGTCAGCGGGAACCCGTACATCTCGGTGAATAGCGCGACGAGAAAGGCGCTGAACGCGCCGAAGGAGCGCCAATCCCGCGTGGTCTGTGGCTTGAAAAAGCTGAAGGCGAACAGAATGAAGATTGCAGAGTTGAGGACAACCAGGGCCCAGAGGCCATAGGCCGGAGCGCTTTCGGTCATCGCGTTTCTCCTTGTCCCGTCGTTCAGTGACGATGATCGTCAGGCGCCCCGTCGCTGGAGGGCGGGCGCTCGCCCTTGTTGCCGCCCGCCCCGTGTCCGCCATGACCTCCATGCATGAAGAAATGCATACCGATGCAGACACCGAGGAGCAGAACAAGCGGGCCGGCGCCCAGGAGATGGGCCCAATGCTCTGAGACGAGATAGAAGCCGCCCACTCCAAGGAAGACCAGCAGAACCAAGTTGGCGCGCGAGGCAAAGAACCCGCGCCGATTCTCTCCATGATCCATTCTATGCTCCCACACTGTCCGCAGCGTCGCTGCGCGATCTGAACACTGCTACGCCGATGTCATGGCCGCTCATCCGACCGACTCGGCCGAGCGTGCGCCGGTTGCCTCGTCGGACCTGCCACGCCCCACCCCCTCCAGGCGCGTGCGCTTCAGGAGCAGCGCGTTGACGGCGACCAGCGCAGAGCTGCCCGACATGGCCAGCGCCGCGACCTCGGGGCTGACGACAAAGGGGTAGAACACGCCGGCGGCCATCGGAAAGGCGATCACGTTGTAGGCGACCGCCCAGAACAGGTTCTGATGCATCTTGCGCAAGGTCGCGCGTGACAGTTCGATGGCGCCGACGATGTCGTAAGGGTCGCTCCTCATCAGCACCACGTCGGCGCTCTCCATCGCCACGTCGGTGCCGGCGCCGATCGCGAACCCGACATCGGCCTGGGTCAGCGCCGGCGCGTCGTTGACGCCGTCGCCGACCATGCCGACCCGCTTGCCTTGGGCCTGCAGCTCCTTGACCTTGTCGGCCTTCTGGCCTGGCAGCACGTCGGCGAACACGATGTCGATGCCGAGTTCTGCGGCGATGCGTTTGGCGGTGCCCTCGTTGTCACCGGTCAGCATCGCGACCTCGACGCCGCGCTCGCGCAACTTGGCGACGGTCGCCTTGGCACTCGGACGAGCGGCGTCGGCGATGGCGATGAGCCCGAGGATGTTGCCGCCGCGGCCGACATGCACGACGGTGCGGCCGGCGCCCTTGAGGCGGTCGGCTTCCCCCGCGAGCGACCCCAGATCGATCTTCTCCTCGTCCATGAGCCGGCGGTTGCCGAGCAATGCCGTCTCGCTCTCGATTTCGGCTTGCGCGCCTTTGCCTTCCAGGTTGAGGAAGGCGCGCGCCTCCGGCACGTCGAGCCCCTCGGCGCGTCCGATGATCGCCAGCGCCAGCGGATGGTCCGAGCCGCGCTCCACCGAAGCTGCCGTCCGCAGTACTTCGTCCTCGTCCCGGCCCGCGGCCGCCACGACCTCCACGACGCGCGGCTGACCCATGGTCAGCGTGCCGGTTTTGTCGAACACGATGACGTCGAGCTTGGTCGCGTCTTCGAGTGCGCCGGCGTTCTTGAAGAGGATGCCATGCGTCGCGCCGAGGCCGGTGCCGACCATCACCGCCATCGGCGTGGCGAGCCCCAGAGCATCCGGGCAGGCGATGACGAAGACGGTGATCGTCAGGGTCAGGGCGAACAGCAGCGGCGAGCCGATCCACCAGAACCAGACCGCGAACGTCACGAGTCCGATCAGGATGGCGATCAGCACCAGCCACTGCGAGGCGCGGTCGGCGAGGAGCTGCGCCGGTGCCTTTGAGTTCTGCGCCTCCTGCACCAGCTTGACGATCTGCGCCAGTGCCGTGTCCGCGCCCACCTTGGTCGCGAGATAGCGGAAGGTGCCGCTCTTGTTGATGGTGGCGCCGATGACCTGATCGCCCGGCCCCTTGTTCACCGGCATGGACTCGCCGGTCAGCATGGATTCGTCGACGAGGGATTCCCCCTCGACCACTTCGCCGTCGACCGGGATCTTGTTGCCGGGGCGGATGACGACGGTCTCGCCGCCCTGCACCTCCGAGGTCGGAACCTCGACCTCGCGCCCATCCCGCAGGACAGTCGCCATCGGCGGGGCGAGATCGAGCAGCGCGCGGATCGCCGCCGAGGCGCCGGCGCGGGCCCGCATCTCCAGCCAGTGGCCGAGCAGAATGAAGACCAGCAGCACCGCCACCGCCTCGTAGAACTGCACGCCGGGGAAGAAGAAGGTCGAGCCGACGCTGAAGACGTAGCCGGTGCCGACCGACAGTACGACCAGCACCGCCATGTTGAGGACGCCGTTCCGGAGCGCCCGCCAGGCGGCGGTGAAGAACGGCCAGCTCGGATAGACGATCGCGATGCTGCCGAGGAAGAACAGCCAAAGATCGAGGTCCAGTCCGAAGGGCGGCGCGGGCGGCGTGAACATGCCGCCCATCGGCGAATAGACGAAGATCGGTATGGTGAAGACGAGCGCGATCCAGAAGCGGTTGCGCATGTCGCGCACCATGGCGGCCATGTCCATGCCGCCGCCGTGGCCCATCTCCTGCGCCATCTCGTCCTGCGCCGACGTCGGTCCGCCGTGGCCCTGGTGGCGCGGCTGCGCGGACGTCACCTCCGCCGGCTCCGCCCCCTCCGGCTTGCTGACATGCCGCGGCGTCACGCTGCCGCGGCAGCGGAACCCGCAGGATCGCACCTTCTGCCGCAGCCTCTCGGCGCTCGTGACCGTCTCGTCGAAGTCGACGGTCACGCTGCCTGATGCGGGGTTGGAGGTCGCCCGATGGACACCCTTCTCGGCGCTCAACTGCTTCTCGACGCCGAGATGGTCGAGTTTCTCGAATAGGCCGCCGACCTCCAATGTCACAGTACTCAACACCAAACCTCCCAGAACGCGCGGCGCAGCATGCGCCGCAGGTCGACAGGCGCCGTGACGAGTGGCACCTGGCCTTCCCCTACATCTCAGCTGCCGCAGCAGCAGCCCCTCGATTTGCCTTGCGCCGCCTCTCGCGTCGTCTCGGCCTGCGGTTTCCCAGGAGACCGTTCGGGCGCGGCTGCGGACTTCACTGAATCGGCTGGAGCGCGCCCTCCATGACCGCAGCAGGATTCTTCGGTCCGATTGGCCGGACTGACGCTCGAAGGCTTCGTATCCGTGTGCATTGTTGTCATCCTTTCATGTGCGTCCGAGTCACAGCCGGACCGCCGGGCGGCCCGGCCCGAATGGAACCGCCATTCAGCCCTACAGACGCGACGACGCACTTGGCATTACAGTTTCATGCCATCCGCCAGCTCTTCGCGACGCCGCCGCGCGCGTTCCGCCTCTTCGCAGCGGCAGTCGAGGAAGCCGTGGACCGGGCAGGTCAGGCACATCTCCTCGAGCCGCTTCTTCAGCGCCTGCCGGCCGCGGTGGAGCCGCACGGTCACATTGTTCAAGGTGATGCCGAGGCTCGCCGCGACCCGATCCCGAGGCTCCCCCAACAGATCCACGCGCCAGATCACTTCGGCGTATTCCGACTTGAGCGTGGGCAGGAGCTTGTAGAGGCAGTTGCAGACCGCCTCGTCGAGCTCCTCGTCCGCCTCGATTTCAAATGCTTCAAGATCGTTCGGGCTCATCACCGCCTCCCTTTGCCGCCGCCGGGTGGACCGACGCTGATGGTCGACGATGGTCGAAGCGAGGATCCGGCTCAGCCAGCCCCGGACCGTGCGGACATCGCGCAACTGGGCCAATCGCTCGATTGCCCGCAGCATGAATGCCTGCAAGACATCTTCGGCGGCTTCGGAGCTGCCCAGTCGCCGTCGCAGAAAACTCAGGATCTGCCGGCGGCTCTCGACGAGCGCCCGACGCACGGCGGCATCAGCAGCCCTGGCGGCCGCGTCATGCTCATCGCCGCCGCCCGAGCGGCCTTCTGGATCGTCGCCAGTCATCGTTCACCTCCTGTCCTTTCAGACGCCTAACCTACAAACGCCTTACAGCGGTGGCGCCGAATACGAACGGCGAACGTCGATGCTGGGCTTTCTGTGGCCGCAACAATGTCGGAGCAGGAGGTAAGGCCGCTTTCAGTGGGTATGCGCAACGGCTAGAATCAGGACCGAGAAGATGCCGTCGCTCCGGACCGGATCAGCGTCGAAGCTACTTCCGCGACATCAGGTACTTGACCAAGGCGGCAATACCGACGGCCACGACCACCAGGATCAGTATCCAGATGAGCCCCATTCCGCCCATGCTCCACATGCCGTCCCATCACGGCCTCTTCCTCCCATCCTGTTGGCTTGTGGCTATCGGGTCCGGTGCCACGGTCTTCGAAGGCTGTCCCGCACGGAACAGGCGCCTCAACACTGACCGGCGGCGCGCCGGAACGAGCTTCCACGCGACGGGCAGCAGGGTGACGAGGCCGAGCGCGAGCACGGTTACCCCGGCTCGCCGCCAGTCGCCGGAGGCGAGTTCGTCGCCGAAATGTGCCAGCAGGAAACTCGCGGGAATAACGCCCAGCAAGGTCGCGACCGCGAAGCGCCAGGTCCTGAGCGGTGTCAGACCGGCGGCGTAGCTGATGATGTCGAAGGACAGGAACGGCATCAGTCGCGTGGCGAATACGACCGCCATCAAGGTGTTTTGCGAGGCTATGAAGCGTCGCAATATGCCTTTTGACGGCCGTGTGCCGACCCATGCTCTGAGCGCGTCGTACCCGACGAGGCGGGAAACGCCGAAGGCGATCAGTGCGCCTGTTTCGGAACCAATGGCGATATAAAGCGCCCCCCAGAAATGCCCGTACGCGGCGCCGGAAGCCAAAGCGATCGGGGCGCTCGGGATCGGGCTCATGACGATGGCGACGGTCATCAGGCCGATGATAAGGAGCGGACCGAAAGGACCGAGCTGCATCGCCGCCTGCTTAAGCGCCTCACCGTCGAGCAGGCGGTCCAGCATGCCGGTCCACCACAGGACGAAAGACGCCGCACCAAAGACGGAAAGAACCACCAGTCCCGCGACGATGCGGGACCAGGACAGACCGGATCGTGCGTCCTGCGTCTCGCTCACACCGGGCCTTTGAGAGTTTCGGACAGCGGCAGCCGCACCTTCCGGTGCGGCCGCCGCCTTTTCGGCGTTATTACTGCTCGCCCTTGTCCATCATCATGCGTTGCTGTTCCAGCATCTGCTCCATCATCTGCTGCATCATGCCCTGATGTTCGCGCATGCGGGTCATCATTTCGGGCGTCGCCGCCCCCATCATCTGCGGCATCTGCCCGGACTTGTCTCCCGACATGCCCATGGACGAGCCGCTTGACATCTGACCGCCGCCCATTCGGCCATGCATGGGCATGTCGCCCATCATGCCGCGCATCGCCTGCATCTTCTCGCCCATCATCTGCATGTGCTGACGCATGAGCTGGCGGCGTTCGGCGGGGTCTTTCGCCTCGCCGGCCTGCTGCATCATCTCCTGCATGCGTTCGAAGGAAGGTCCGGGCATTTGCTGCGACTGGCCCTGCTGCGGCTTTGTCTCGTGTTGCGCCGCCAAAGCGCCGGTTGCGGTGAGGGCAGTGATGCCAACGGCGACGCCCAGGGCTTTCAGAACCGGCAAACGCAAGCCAATCGAACGGGGCGAGGCGGAGTGTATCGTCATCTTTGCTCTCCTGCGGCTGGAATGGGAGACGCCGTGCAGGCGGACGTTCGTGCCTGGCGCAGCGTTCGATCCTTCAGACGCTCGTCCTGCCGCGTCATTACACCGGGGGCGCCGAATACGCGCTTCGGACGTCTTCCGTCGGGAACACGCCAACCGCTCAGGCCACTCGGTCGCAGATGCCATACGCGTCGCCGCGGGCACCCCGTTCTCCCCGCATGGGTGTGGCGATCGTGTACCGGAAGAAGGGTTCCGCGTCCGTGCAGGCGCAGCCCACTGAAGATGCGGCTGAATTCGCGCCCGACAGCGGCGGCCGCGTCAAGAAGCGAGCCCGATGAACTCGGCGCAGAGATTCGGGCGCCTGAAAACCTTGCTTCTTCGTCGGCGTGGGCCGCCGACGAGCCTCGGACTGGTAAACGAGGGGGAGGCTCTCTCGGGAATATTTCATCTCCCGCCATCAACCGACGGTCGCTGTCGGTCTCTTGCCGTGGCGCGTGACCAGACTCACCCCGCGAACGGCGAACGCAATTCCGGCCAGCAATGCCGCGGCGTTGGCGACGGCGTGATCCCGAGCTCCTGACGATCAGCCATGCCATCGGCGCGGGCCGTCTTCCTGATGGCGACGACCCGCGTTTAGCGTCGATCAGAGAGACGCTCCGGCCATGCCGCCATTACACCCAGGGAGTATACCGTTCGACCCGACTCGCCCCGTGCGCCACCGGCCCGCAATCGCAGTTCCGGAAGCTGCCGTCGCAACATGTCGGACAGCGTTCCTCAATCTTGTCTTTTAGCATTCGGCGCGCCCGATGCAGGCGGACGCCGATATTGTTGGTCGTCAGTCCGAGATGTGCCGCGATTCGCTCCCGCGGCTCCTGTTCGAGATCGGCGCGTTGGATGATCTCGGCATAGTCCGGCCGGAGAGTCGGCACGAGGTCCCGGACGCAGCGGCACGGATTATCTTGCTGGTCTGCGCCGGGCTGAAACACCGGCTCCGGAGCCTCGGCTTCGTACGCGGCCTCCGCCCGCTGCCGCGTCGCGCGACGGCGGTAATAGTCGGTCAGGGTATTGCGCAGAACGCGGCGGAGCCAGGCATCGACCTTGCCGCCGTCGCCCGGCGCTTGCGCAGCCCGGATCACCTTGAGGCAAAAATCCTGGAAGGCATCCTCGGCATCCTCCGGCCGGCTTAGACGACTACGGAAGAAGCGTAAGAATTCCGGTCGGCACTCGGTCAGACGGCGGACGGCGGCGACATCGTAGGTGGCTGACGTCGAACGGGTGGGTTCGGGGCGTGAGAGGGCGGGCATTGCAGCATCTCCATGCGCATTGGAACGACGAAGGGGTGTCGCGACGCGCAGAGGAGCATCGGGCCCACCGCGCGACGGTCACGCGTGCGCAGGGAGACGGGGCGGTCGGAATTGACGATGGACGATCCTGGATCGCGGATGGCGCGACGGTCGGAGTGTCCAGTCGCCGGATTTCGGTTCGCGGATGAGAGCCGAGAAACTCACGGGCAGAAAGGCGCAGGAGCCCGGTGAGTTGCAGTGCAAGGCTGCCGAAGATTGATGATGGGCACCGCCGCCTGCCGCTTGCGCAGGCGCGATCGCAGCCTGCAACAAAGGCGTCCCAGCAAATGCTGAATATTCCGAATCGTGAATTGGATGAAAGTTTAGGCCAGCCGCCAGCAAAAAGCAGACTGCGAGCGTCGCCCAGGTCCGCAATATCGGCACAATTCGGTGCAAAAGCTCGGCTCCATCCGGCCGCATCGCATATCCGAGCAGACGCTAACGGCCATCAACCCCATCTTGGCACACTGGAGATTGGTGCGAATTGATCTCGGTCAATGTTGCTTCAAGCAATCTTGATGATCCCTGTGCGGAGGTGGGCGCTAATCACTTCTCGCCCAACCACCGGCCGTTCGGTCCTTGTGACGGCTTATCGGCCAGCCGGCATCCGGCATTTCAGCTCTCCGTAGAGACGCTCGACGTCCTCCCGATGGCACAAGCCGGTACCGGCCGACAAGACGGCCGCAGCACCTGCCGCCATCCCATAGCCGAACGCATCTTCTGCCGAGCGCCCTTGGGCGAGACCGAGGGTCATGGCCGCCACGAAGCTGTCTCCGGCGCCGACCGCACTTTTTACGACGACATCGAGCGCACCCAGGCGCAGCGTACCCTCGCTCGTCGCGAGCAGTGCGCCATCGCGGCCCAGGGTCAACGCCACCAGTTCGGCAGCACCCGAACTGACCAGTTCTTGCGCCGCCGCCTCCTGCGCCGCCGGATCGGGAAGTTTTCGACCGAGCAAGGTCTCGAGTTCGCCGAGACTTGGCTTCAGCAGATAGACGCCGCGCGTGATCCCGGCGCGAAGCGCCATCCCCGAAGTGTCGAGCACTAGCTTGGCCCCTTTACGGCGCGCCATGTCAGCGACGGTGGCGTAGAGATCCTCGGGGGCACCGCGTGGCAGACTCCCGCTCGCAACGAGATAGTCGCAGTCGAGATCCTCGATCGACGCCAGGAACGCCCGCCATTCCGATTCCTGGACCAGGGGGCCGGCAGGTACGAACCGGTATTCCTGACCGCTCGAACGCTCGTAGACGGCGTGGCTGACGCGGGTGTGATCCTGGATCGACACGCGCCGTCGGGCCACCGCCGCAACGTCGAGCAGGTCGTCGAGCACACCGCCGGTCACGCCGCCGGCGAGATAGATCGCAAGCGGAGAGCCGCCGAGTTCCCGAACGACCCGCGCCACATTGATGCCGCCTCCGCCCGGATCGTATCGTTCGTTCGATGTTCGGATCTTGCGGACCGGACGGACGACATCGGCCTCCGCGGCGCCATCTACCGACGGGTTCAGGGTCAATGTGACGATAGGTTTCATTGTAGCAGTTCTCCAGATCGGGCAGCGCAGTTCGATCTTCCGGCGGCAACAGAACTCCCACTCTTGATCGCAGGTGACCACAAAATGACGCCGCGATCGCCTGGCGCGTCGCGGCGATGGCTGAAGGAACGGCGCGCGTCCACATTTCTTACGCCTCGGCGTATGGCCTGCTGCCGGTTCCGTGGACACAGTTAAGCTAGTGGTTAGAACCTAACAGAAGATTCCCTGACCGCTTCGCGTGTGCGAGTCTCGGCGGGATGCGCGAAGGTATCACCGTCGAGGTAAGTGCCGCAGACCGTGCCCGATTGGAAGCGGTCGTCGCGGATCGGAACAGCCCGCAGAAGCACGTCTGGCGGGCAGGCATCATTCTGGCGACGGCCGACGGCGCGGGAACCGTCGAGATCATGCGCCGCACGGGCAAGTCGAAGCCCGCGTCTGGCGCTGGCAGGAGCAGTTCATGGCCGAAGGGGTGGACGGCCTGCAGCGCGACAGAACGCGGCCGTCGCGCATCCCGCCGCTCGGACCGGAGGTGGCGGAGCGTGTGGTCGCACTCACCCTGACCGATCCCCCGGTCGAGACGACACACTGGACGGCCGCGATGATGGCGAAGGCCGCCGGCATCAGCGTTTCCTCGGTCCAGCGCATCTGGCGTGCCCATGGCCTGCGGCCGCACCGGGTCGAGCGGTTCAAGCTCTCCAACGACCCGCAGTTCGTCGAGAAGCTGCGCGACGTGGTCGGCCTGTATCTCGACCCGCCGGCCCACGCAATCGTCCTCTCGGTCGACGAGAAGAGCCAGATCCAGGCCCTCGACCGCACCCAGCCCGGCCTGCCCATGAAGAAGGGACGCGCCGGCACCATGACCCACGACGACAAACGCCATGGCACCACCACGCTCTTCGCCGCCCTCAATGTCCTCGACGGCACCGTCATCGGCCGCAACATGCAGCGCCGGGAACCAGCGGCTCTACGGGGCAAAGGCGCTCGACCGGCTTGCTTTCATCCGCCAGGCGCGTGATCTCGGATTTCCGCTCGAGGCCATCCGCGACCTGCTCAGCCTCGCCGACAGGCCCGACCAGTCCTGCGCCGCTGCGGACATCATCGCAAAGGAACAGCTTGCCGCCGTGAAGGCGCGCATCGCGCGGCTGACGGCGTTGAAGGCTGAACTTGAGCGGATGATCGCGCAATGCGCCCAGGGCACGATCGCGGATTGCAGAGTGATCGAGGTGCTGAGCGACCATGCGCTTTTGCGCCGATGACCATCGTCCCGAGCCCGGCTCGGGGGCGGCGACATGACCGCGCTTCCGACCTTTGCGGTCTATGCCGCCGCGGCGCTTGCCGAAATTGCCGGATGCTTTGCCGTCTGGGCGTGGATGCGGCTCGGGGCCTCGGCGCTGTGGCTGCTGCCCGGCCTCGTTTCGCTTGCGGCCTTTGCCTGGCTATTGACACTTGCCCCGTCCGACTTCGCTGGTCGCGCCTACGCAGCTTACGGCGGGGTCTACATTGCGGCCTCCCTGGTTTGGCTCTGGGCGATCGAGGGACAACGGCCGGATCCCTGGGACCTGACCGGCGCGATCTTCTGCCTCCTCGGTGCCGGCTTCATCCTGCTTGCGCCACGCACCGCCTGAAAGGTTCACGTCATGCTCCGATTGCTCGCAAACCGCACCTATCGCCACCTGTTTGCGGCGCAGGTCATCGCGCTCGTGGGAACCGGCCTTGCGACGGTGGCCCTCGGCCTGCTGGCGTATGATCTGGCGGGGGCGGAAGCGGGGCTGGTGCTGGGTACCGCTCTGGCGATCAAGATGGTGGCCTATGTCGTGCTGGCCCCGATCGCAGCGGCCTTTGCCGAACGTCTGCCGCGCCGCGGGATGCTGGTCGCGCTGGATCTGATCCGCGCTGGGGTCGCGCTCGCCTTGCCCTTCGTGACCGGGGTCTGGCAAGTCTATGTGTTGATCTTCCTGTTGCAGGCGGCGTCGGCTGGGTTCACGCCGACTTTCCAGGCCACCATCCCCGACATTCTGCCCGACGAGAAGGACTATACCCGGGCCTTGTCGCTGTCGCGCCTGGCCTATGATCTGGAGAACCTGATCTCGCCGATGCTGGCGGCGGCCTTGTTGACAGTGGTGAGTTTCCCCGCGCTGTTCGGGGGCACGGTCGTGGGCTTCCTTGCCTCGGCGGTGCTGGTGGTCTCGGTCGTGCTGCCCAGCCCGAAGCCGGGAGTCCCGCGCGGGATCTGGGACCGCACGACGCGCGGTATCCGCCTCTATCTGGCGACGCCGCGGCTGCGCGGCCTGTTGGCGCTGAATCTTGCCGTTGCCGCGGCCGGTGCCATGGTGATCGTGAATACGGTGGTGATCGTGCAGGCCGGTCTGGGCCTTGGGCAGTCGCAGGTCGCCTTGGCGCTGGCGGCCTTCGGGGGCGGGTCGATGCTGGCGGCGCTGACCCTGCCGCGCCTGCTCGACCGCGTGCCCGACCGTCCGGTGATGCTGGCGGGGGCTGCGGTGCTGGCGGCGGGGCTGATCGCCGGGCCATTTCTCATAACGGCCGGGCTTCCGGCGTTGATGGCGCTGTGGGTCATTCTGGGCCTCGGCTATTCGGTCGTGCAGACTCCCTCAGGGCGGCTGTTGCGCCGCTCGGCCTTGCCTGAAGATCGGCCAGCGGTTTTTGCCGCGCAGTTCGCATTGTCGCATGGATGCTGGCTGATCACCTACCCGCTGGCGGGCTGGCTCGGCGCGCGCGTAGGCATGGGGCCGACATTCGCCGTGTTGGCAATGATCGCCGCCGCGTCGGTCGCGCTGGCCCTGGCCGTCTGGCCTGCGGCGGGAGAAGAACCGGTCTCGCATCGCCATGAAAATCTGCCGCCCGATCATCCGCATTTGCGCGAGGGGAATCACGCTCGGGGGCACGCCCATCCCGTCATTGTCGACGATCTGCATCCGCAGTGGTCGAGGCTGGCCTGAAGATCCGGCTCTGGCAGGTCGGGCAAAGAGCTGGTCGGATGGATCAGATCTTTCTGAACAGGCCGAAATGGAACCGCTGCACGCTGCCCCAAGGCGTCACGTGATCGTGCATCAAGGACTGGATCAGCCGGTAGCCCGGGCCCAGCCGTTCCGCGAGAAGGGTCGCGTCATAGCGGGCGACCGGTAGGCCGCTGCATTTTTCTGGGCCATCCGGCGCAAACGTGCCGATGATGGCATGGCCACCCGGGACAAGAGCCTGGTCCATGACCCGCAGATAGGCGTCTTGGTCGGGCGCGTCGGTCAGGAAATGGAACGCAGCCCGGTCATGCCAGACATCGAAGTGCACTGACGGTTGCCAGTCGAGGACGTTGGCCACGACCCAATCGACGGGCACATCGTCAGACAGTCGGGCGCGGGCCTTTGCCAGCGCAGTGCCAGACAGGTCCAGCACAGTGATCCGACGGAAGCCCTGTTCCAGCAGGCAATCCACCAGCCGCGACGCCCCCGCGCCGACATCGATGATGGCGGCGTCGATGGTTACCCCTGTCGCGGCGATCAGGTCGAGCGAGACCTGCGGACGATCCTCGTACCAGCTCGTCTCGGCCTCTTCCTTGCTCTGGTAGACGTTTTCCCAGCGGCTCGGTTCTTCAGCCATGGTCGTTCCCTCAAAGATCAACCCGCCGCAACCGCAGCGCGTTGCTGATGACCGAGACCGAAGACAGACTCATCGCCGCCGCCGCGATCATCGGAGACAGGAGGAGCCCGGTCACGGGGTAGAGCAGCCCCGCGGCGATAGGCACACCAAGCGCGTTGTAGGCGAAGGCGAAGAACAGGTTCTGCTTGATGTTGCGCAGGGTGGCGCGGGCGAGCTTACGGGCTCGCACGATACCCATGAGGTCACCGCCCAGTAGTGTGATCCCTGCGCTTTCCATCGCCACGTCGGCGCCCGTCCCCATGGCGATGCCGACATCGGCGGCGGCCAGTGCGGGAGCGTCGTTCACGCCATCACCTGCCATGGCGATCTTGTGGCCCTCACGGCGCAACTGGTCGATCAGGTCCTTCTTGGCCTCGGGCAGGATGCCGGCGCGCACCTCGTCGATGCCGAGCTTGCCCGCCACCGCCTGCGCCGTCCGTTCATTGTCGCCAGTCGCCATGATGACGCGCAGCCCTTGGGCGTGAAGTTCGCGGATCGCTTGCGTGGTGCTTTCCTTGATCGGGTCGGCCACCGCCACGATACCGGCAAGTGCGCCATCGACCGCGATGAACATCGCCGTCTTGCCCTCGGCGCGCAAAGTGTCGGCCTTCGCGTCGGCCGTGCCCGTATCCAGCCCCATCTCCTTCATCATCGCGGCGTTGCCGAGCGCCACCGCGCGTCCACCGACGCGGCCCTGCACGCCCTTTCCGGTGACAGCCTCGAAATCCGCCGCCTCTTGCCGTGCCGCGCCCTGCGCCTCGGCCCCCTCGACAATCGCTTCGGCCAGCGGGTGTTCAGACCCGCGCTCGAGTGCAGCGGCAAGCGACAGCAGGTCCGCTTCGGCCACGTCCTCCAGCGCAACGGTATCCGTCAGCTTCGGCTTGCCCATCGTCAGGGTGCCGGTCTTGTCCACGATCAGCGTATCGACCCCGGCCATCCGCTCGAGCGCTTCAGCATCCTTGACCAGCACCCCCGCCTGCGCCCCGCGCCCCGCCGCCGTGGTGATCGAGATCGGCGTCGCCAGCCCAAGCGCGCACGGGCAGGCGATGATCAGCACCGATACGGCCGAGGCGATGGCGAAGACGAGCGCGGGTTCCGGACCGAAGATCATCCAGACGACGAAGGCGAAGATAGCAATCCCGACCACGGTCGGCACGAACACCGCCGACACCCGGTCCGCCAGCCCCTGGATTGGCGCGCGAGACCGCCGCGCGTTCGACACCATCGCCACGATTTGTGCGAGCACCGTGTCGGACCCGACCTTGCCCGCCGCGATCACGAGGCTGCCGTTCTTGTTGAACGTGGCGCCGGTCACCGCGTCGCCTGGGCCTTTTTCGACCGGCATCGACTCGCCAGTCAGCATGCTTTCGTCCAGAGACGAGCGACCTTCGATCACCGTTCCGTCGACTGGGACCGCATCACCTGGCCGCACGCGCAGCCGATCGCCTTCCATGATGTTTTCCAGTGGCGCGTCATATTCAGACCCGTCCGGCAGGATGCGCCGTGCGGTCTTCGGCGCCAGATCCAGAAGCGCACGGATCGCGTCGCCGGTGCGTTCGCGCGCGCGCAACTCCAGCACCTGCCCCACGAAGACCAGCGTCACGATCACCACCGCCGCCTCGAAGTAAGTACCGACGCCTTCGCCCATGCGGTACTGTTCCGGAAAGACGTCCGGCAGGAATGTCGCAACCAGAGAATAGAGATAGGCTGCCGCCACACCGAGGCTGATCAGCGTCCACATGTTGGGGGATCGGTTCACAATCGAATCCCAGCCGCGCTGGAAGAACGGCAAGGCGGCCCAGAGGATGATCGGCGTGGCCAGCACGAATTCCAGGTAGCTCGCCGTCTGGTGCCCGATCCAGTCGCGCACCGGCAGCGCCACCAATTCGCCCATCGTCAGGATGACAAGCGGCACCGCGGCGGCGGCCGAAATCCACATCCGGCGTGTAAAGTCGGTTAGTTCCTCACTCGGCTCGTCAGTTGGCAGCATCGGCTCCAGCGCCATGCCGCAGATCGGGCAGGCACCGGGCGCGTCGCGGATGATCTCGGGGTGCATCGGGCAGGTGTACTGGACGTCCGCGGGGGCCGCCTTTGGGTGCTCAGAGCTCCGGCCCGTTGCGTAGAACCATGGGTCTCTTTTGAACTTCGTCTGGCACTTCTCGGAGCAGAAATGGAAGGTCTTGTCCCCAAACTCCGCGTGCCGCCCGTCGGGCCTGACCGCGACCTTCATCCCGCAGACCGGGTCCTTTGCCGTCTCCGTTCCCGCCGGGATATCGGACCCCGCGTGATGATGATCGTGGTCCATGGTGTGTGAACCTTTCTGGTTCTGTCGCAGTTTCACGCCTCCAGCGACTGGAAGCTCAAGTCACTTTCGATGGTGGTCGTGATCGCCTTCGCTGACAGGATTGCGCGCAAGGAACACCCGCACGAACAGGAAGGCCAGCGCCATGCCGACGAGGCCGATCACGACGATCAGCGGGTCGGACTGCCACTTCATCGCGGCGAAGGCAGCCAGCACCACGGCATCGAGCGCGATGGCCGCCAGCAGCACCCAGCCACGTGCGCCGATCTCCTCGCGCAGATGCCGGAACACGCCCAAGTGGATGATCATGTCCATCACCAGATAGAAGAAGGCGCCAAGCGAGGCGATCCGGCTGAGGTCGAAGAAGACCGTCAGGAAGCCTGCGATCACGACGGTGTAGACGAGCGTATGGTCCTTGATCGTGCCCGGCATCCCGAAATGACTGTGCGGAATCATCTTCATCTCGGTCAGCATCGCCAGCATCCGCGAGACCGCGAACACGCTGGCGATCAGGCCCGACGCCGTGGCCACCAGCGCGAGCGCCACCGTCAGATAGAAGCCAGTTTGCCCGAGGGCGGGCTGGGCCGCCTCGGCCAGCGCGTAGTCCTTCGCCGCCACGATGCGGTCGAGCGGTAGGCTGGATCCGACCGCGAAGGCGACAAGCAGATAGACGACCGCGCAGATCGCAATGGACAGGACAATGGCCCGGCCCACGTTTTTATGTGGCTCGGTGAGTTCGGCACCGCTGTTGGTGATCGTGGTGAAACCCTTGAAAGCGAGGATCGACAGCGCGACGGACGCCACGAAGCCGGTTGTGCCCAGGTCTCCGCCCGTGGCCTCGAACGAGATCCCACTTGCCCAGAGACCGGCCACCCCGAACAGCGCGATGCCGCCGACCTTGAGTACGGCCATGATGATGGACAACAGCCCTACCGAACGGTTGCCGGAGACGTTCACGAGATAGGCAATGACGATCAGCCCGACGCCCAGAACCGGAACCAGAACGCTGTCAGGATCGCCGCCGAACGCCCGCAGCGTGTAAGTCCCGAAGGTGCGCGCGACGAGACTTTCGTTGATGACCATCGACAACGCCATCAGGAGTGAAGCGCCCGCCGCGATCGTCACCGGCCCGTAGGCTTTCGTCAGGATCATCCCGATGCCGCCCGCAGACGGAAACGCGTTAGACATCTTGATGTAGGTGTAGGCGCTGAACGCGGTCACGATTGCACCGACGACAAAAGACAGCGGGAAGAGCGGCCCGGCCAGTTCGACGATCTGTCCTGTCAGCGCGAAGATACCCGCGCCGATCATCACACCGGTGCCCATGGCCACTGCGCCCGGCAATGTGATGCTGTTTTTCTTGTAGGCGGCCGCCATCAGGATTCCTTCTTGGTTTTGCGTCGGGTCGCGATCCAGAGCAGCGGCAATCCTGTGACCAGGCCGAGGCCAAGCACCGCCCATGTCGCCCGCCCGAGGTCCCCGCTGACCGCCTCCCCGCCGAAATGGGCGAGCAGGAAGCTCGCCGGAACGATGCCAGCCAGTGTCGCAAGCGCGAAACGCCAAGCATGCAGTCGGCTGAGTCCGGCTGCGTAGCTGATCATGTCGAAGGACACGAAGGGCATCAGGCGGCTGGCAAAAACCGTCGCCGTCAACGCGGTCTGCGACCCGAGCAGACCGGCGTCCATCCGATCACCGAACACCCGTCGCAATACATCATGCCCCAGAACTCGTGCCAGGCCGAACGCGATCAGCGCCCCAAGCTCTGCGCCGATCACGACCTGCACTGTGCCCCAGAGATGTCCGTAGGCAGCCCCGGCGGCCAGCGCAATCGGCGCGCTCGGGATCGGGCTCGCAACGACTGCGACGGTCATCAGCGTGACGATCACAACGGGCCCCCAGAAGCCAGCGCGCGCCACCAGCATATCGAGACGTTCACCGTCCATCAGTCCACGTGCCTCGGTGAAGACCGATGGCGCGATCTGCCAAACGCCGAGCAGGACGATCCCGAAGATCGCCAGGCCTCCGAGTGTGGCGGCGCGCAGGCTCATCTCAGATCGCCTCTACGGCCTTCGCCAGCAGCTCGCGGACCTGGCCCGCGACGGCCATCAGTTGAGCGTTTTCGAAAGCCTGCATCGACGCCACCGGGTCGATGGCGCTGACATCAACACCACCCTCGACTTCGCGCAGGATGACGTTGCAGGGCAGCATCGCACCGACCCGCGGCTCGATTTCGATTGCCTGATGCGCCATCTTCGGGTTGCAGGCGCCGAGAATGCGATAGGCCGGCAGCTCGACGTCGAGCTGCTTTTTCATCGTCGCCTTGACGTCGATCTCGGTCAGCACGCCGAAGCCGTGCTCCGAAAGCGCTTTTCGCGCACGCGCGTCGACGTCGTCGATAGCCGCGCCGGACATCATTCGATTGATTGTATAGGTCATTCAGAAGTCTTTTCGCTCATTTCCGAAGATATTTCGCGAAGGCGGCTATGGTCAAAACCACGATAACAAGAATCAGGATCCATGCGATCCAGCCAATCCCCATAGCGAAATCCACTTAGGGCCCATTTCGTTCCAGTTCATCATCTGCGTGTCCTGTTGTTCTGTCACTGACTACACCCTGGATTCGGCCGTCGCGCCAACATGGGGCATCCAGCAGAGACACGACGTGGATGTGGCGAAAGCCGGGCACCCCTGTCGGGTGCCCGGCTCAGACTGCTGACAAAGGCCTGGCGGTAGCCGGGCCTTTGTGATTCAAGAATTGATGCTCAAGAAGCCCTCGCCGGAGCAGACGACGCTCGAGATGGTGACGCTCGAGGAGTTGGTTCCGAAGGATCACCTGCTTCGCAAGATCGAGGCTGTGATCGACTTTTCGTTCATCCACGAGCGCGTCGCCGGGCTCTATCGCGCCGACAACGGCCGGCCGCCGCTGGATCCGACCTTGATGTTCAAGGCGCTGTTCGTCGGCTATCTGTTCGGCATCCGCTCCGAGCGCCAGCTGGTGCGGGAGATCGAGGTCAATGTCGCCTATCGCTGGTTCCTGGGCCTGAAGCTCACCGATCGGGTCTTCGACGCCTCGACGATCAGCCAGAACCGCCGGCGCCGCTTCCAGGACGACGGTGTTCCCCGGGCCATCTTCGAGGCGATCGTCGAACAGGCGATCTCGCACGGCCTGGTCGACGGGCGGGTGCTCTACACCGACTCCACCCATCTGAAGGCGAACGCCAACAAGAACCGCTTCGACTGGGAACCGCGCGCCAAGAGCACCGCCGATTACTGGGACGATCTCGACGCGGCGGTCGAGGCCGAGCGGGCCGTCCACGGCCAGAAGCCGCTGCAGCGCAGGGAGCGGGAGCCGGCCGTCAAAGACACGAAGATCTCGCGCACCGATCCCGACAGCGGCTACATGGTGCGGGACGGCAAGCCGAAGGGGTTCTTCTACCTCGACCATCGGACCGTCGACGCCAGGCTGGCGATCATCACCGACACCTGCACGACCCCGGCCAACGTCCACGATTCGATCGTCTACCTCTCGCGCCTCGATCATCAGCGCGCCCGGTCGGCTTCGCGGTCGGCGCCGTCGGGCTCGATGCGGGCTATGCCACCGCCGGGATCGCCAAGGGGCTGGAGGACCGGCAGATCCTCGGCGTCACCGGCTATCGCAACCCGACGCCGCCCAAGCCCGGCATGATGCGCAAATCGAAATTCATCTTCGAAGCCGAGGCCGACGGCTATCGCTGCCCACAGGGGCAGGTCCTCGCCTATGCCACCACCGACCGCCACGGCTACCGTCACTACCGCTCCGACCCGGCGATCTGCCGGACCTGTCCGCTCCTGGCTTCGTGCACCACGAACGCCAAGGCGATCCGCACCATCACCCGCCACGTCTGGGCCGAGGCCCGCGAGAGGGCAGATGCCCACCGTCTGACGCCGTGGGGCAAGGCGATCTACAAGCGACGAAAGGAGACAGTGGAGCGCTCCTTCGCAGATGCCAAGCAGCTTCACGGTCACCGCTACGCCAGGTTCCGAAGTCTGATCCGCGTCTCCAGCCAGTGCCTGCTCGCAGCCGCCGCCCAGAACATCAAGAAGAGCGCGATGGCCATGACCCGGAACCCCGAACCAGCTCCGGCCTGAGCGACCGACCCTCCCACCGCCAAGCCGATACCGCGCAGCCCAGGGCCCCCAAAGCACCAAAACAAAACCCCGCCAGAAAATGACGGGGTTTGTCAGCAGTCTGAGGGCCGGCGATTGCCGGCCCTTTTGCTGTCAGTGAACCGAAGCGCTCTCAGCCGCTTCGAGCTCGACCGCGCATCTGTGAATCCAGTTCGATGCGGCCATGTGGATACTGAGCATCCGCCCGGTGTTCTCGTAGTCCTCCTCTGCCGACATCGCTACCTGCTCCCCCGTGGACAAGCAGAAGACCGCCGACCGGATGTCGGCCTTCGGTCCGGTCGTATCGAGGTGTACCGAACACACGTAGTCGCCGCCGCCATCGTCATCGCCCAGCAAGGTCGTTACGACCTGACCCTGCGGCAGCCGACCCGATACCAGCTGATGCAGTACACCCGTACCGGTATAGACCAGCAAGTTGGTCATCGGGCGGCAAAACAGTGCGTCGATCTCGGCGCGATTCTCGATGAAGTAGGCGACCGCCGGGGCGGTCCGGTCGCTCATCGGTGCGTCCAGACCACCGTAGGGCCGCATCGCCTCTTTCATGTCGATCACTGCGACCGGCGCGGTGATCGACCAGTCCGCCAGGGCGACCAGGGCGTTGTAGTCGTGGTCCTCACCGTGCTCTGCGCGGTGCATCTGCGCCCGTGCGGTGAGCACGGCGTGCGACCGCCGCAGCCGGGCATGATCCTCGGGGGAGAGTTGTACACTTTTCATCGCGTCTTCCTCTGCTGCTTCGCGACCCATCCCTCGATGTCGGCCAACCGATAGATGACCCTCCTATCGAGGCGAATGCACGGCGGGCCGAACCGCCTTTTCCGCCAATCCCGCAAGGTCCAGGCGGACATCGTCAGGTGCTCGGCTGCCTGATCGGTCGTCAGATACTCGTGCTTTTCTGCTGCTTCTCGCAAATGTCTGCTCCGAAAACATCCATCGCCCGGCCGAATATTGCCGGACGGCCGCCACCGATTGGCGACCCTGTAACTATCTCACACACTCCCGACGCGCGTCGAAAT
>Ga0209643_1000391_pt1 | contig 86315 bp, 91 predicted proteins | sample AutmiccBRH37_all_FD_187383 | JGI IMG/M metagenome (GOLD analysis project Ga0209643, IMG submission 187383) | Deep subsurface microbial communities from Mt. Terri, Switzerland - Autotrophic microbial communities BRH/37_all (SPAdes) (version 2) | ecosystem: Environmental > Aquatic > Deep... | reverse complement strand
TAGATGTTGGAAGTCGGAAATCGGATTAAGCTAGAAATGGCTCTGAGGTCATTTCCTGCAAGTTTTCTAACCTCTAACCTCTGGCCTCCCACCTCCAAAATGGTCGGCATTCCGTTGGCGACCGAGTTTAGAGACAGTTGCAGCAGGAGGTAATGCAGGCCGGACTTAAATCGCTCCGCCTACCCATTAGCGACAATGCAGCGACCCTCAAGCGACATGCATGAGGGGGGAATTTTAGTTTAGCAGATAACACAGAGAAATTGATAAATGAAATCTTAACCCCCATTAACTGGCCCAATTATGAAAAGCAAATAAGGAATGCCTTGGCCAACTCCTGCCTCCTGTCTCCTGTCTCCTGTCAATTACTGCTTTTCCAGGCCTTTATCCTGAGGGGGAGATATTTTAATATTCTCGTTGAAGTCCCAAAATCTCATATCCACCACCAGTCCCTCGGAACCACCGGGCATGTAGGCCTGCATGGAAGCCCTCCTGATCAGCCTCTCATCAGGATCTACCCATACCCTGAATTTGAAATCGGTGTATTTAAGTTCAAGGAAAGGGTTAGCCACATTGGGCCTCATCTCAATGACCACGGTCTTTACCCCGTCCACTCTTTCAGTGCCTGTTTTTTTAATTTCGGGCACATCCTTAAAGTTAAACAGCCCCAAAGGATTGAACTCGGTAACGAACAGCTCGGACTGCGCCACCAGATTTCCCTTTAGGGTGAACCACCTGTCGGACCAGGGATCCTTCATATATGTATTGTCATCAATCTGAATAAATTCCATCTGGGATTTCTGCATGGCGCCCTTTAAATGAACCCGGTTAGGCTTCACGCGGGCCCCCTCAACCAAGGTGATGGTCTCCTTGCCGCCCTGCTTCACCTCCACATTATAACGGTAACTGGAACAGTTCATTGTATTGGCCAGGGACTTATCAAACAATTCCTTTTCCGACCCGGAAAAGCCTCTGAAAAACGACGCCATCCCCCATAAAAAAAGAAGCAGCACCACGGATATCACAGCCGTGGGCATAAGACGCCTTCTGTTCAAAATATACCAGCGAGGCCACATAATATAAACCACCCCCGTTCCCATATACCAAATATATACTTTAGCGGCAGTTTAATTATGTCATGGCGACCTTTTACACATATTGCGCTTAAACCTTTTATCATCACCCTGTCCACAGCATACACTCTTGCGCGCCAGGGGGAAAAAGAGGTAAAATTAACGTTGTTTGACGTTTATTGGATTATTAAAATCGGAGGTAATTTATGGATATCAAGGAAATGCAGAGAGAGGTTGACGCCTGGATCGGCCAGTTTGAAGAGGGCTACTGGACTCCGTTAAGCATGCTGGCCCGACTCATCGAAGAAGCTGGAGAACTGGCCAGAGAAATAAACCACCAGTTCGGTGAAAAAACCAAAAAGCCTGAAGAACCAATGGGCGACCTGGCGCTGGAACTGGCCGATATTTTGTTTATTGTTATATGCTACGCCAATTCACTTAATATAGACCTGGAAGACGCCTTTAAAAGGGTGATGGCCAAATACCGGTACCGGGACAGCAACAGGTGGACCCGTAAGGAAGGGTAATATAGCTGTGGACCCACATCCAATACTGTTGTGTTTTTCTGCCAGGTATATTACAATCTATCAAGGACAGGCAAAAAATGAAGGCCCATAGACATTTCCGGCGCCTTTATATTCAGGAGGCAAGTTTTCATGGCAACTATCGTTCCTTTCAGAGGACTCCGCTACAATCCGGAAATAGTAGAGAACCTGGCTGCAGTGGTGACGCCTCCCTATGACGTCATTGACACTCCGGCCCAGGATCGCTACTATGAGAAGAACCCATACAACATAATACGCCTGGAATACGGAAAGACATTCCAGAAGGACGATGATAATAACAACCGATACACCAGATCAGCCGACGCCTTTAAAGCCTGGCTGGAGAAAAAAGTTCTGGCGCCGGAAACAGATCCGGCCCTATATCTTTACGATCATGAATTTACAGTTAACGGTGAACGGAAAACAAGGTCAGGCTATATTTGCGCCGTACATCTGGAACCATACGAAAATGGAATAGTCCTTCCCCATGAGCAAACCCTGCCCAAACATAAGGCCGACCGACTTGATTTGATGCGGGCCTGCCGGGCCAATTTCAGTCCCATTTTCGGTCTTTATTCCGATCCCGGGGCAGACGTGACAAGAACCCTGAGGGAAGCCGCCAAAGGGACTCCGGACGCTCTATTCACAGACGAAAAAGGAGAGCTGCACCGCCTCTGGGTGGTGAGGGATTCTGAATCAATCAATAGGGTCCAAAAGCTTATGGCCGATAAGCGTATTTTTATAGCCGACGGCCACCACCGCTACGAAACCGCTCTTAATTACAAGGCTGAAAGGGAGAAATCCAGCCGCATAACTACTGGCGAAGAGGCTTACAATTTTGTCATGATGACTCTGGTAAACCTGTACGACCCGGGTCTGGTGGTATTACCCACCCACCGGCTGGTGAAAAATGTAAAAGAATCCTATTTGAGCAGTCTTCCCAAAAAGCTTAAGGGCAATTTTACACTGGAAGAATACCTCTTTGCATCATATAAGGAGAATTTAACTCCCTTCCTTGAAGAACTTTCCCAACGCAGCCGGGATGATTCAGGTCAGCTCCCGCACCTTCACGTATTCGGGATTTATTTCGGTGGAAAACTCTATATTGCCTCACTTAAGGATGAAAATAAACTGGCTGGACTTATGCAGGCGGATAAATCACCGGACTGGCAGGGATTGGACGTCTCTGTACTACATAGTCTTATATTGGAAGAATGCCTGGGTATCGGTGAAGAACAAAGAGCCAGGGGTGACCATATCACATACTCCCGGGAAGAAGAAGGAGCCCTGACTGCGGTGGATAAGGGTGAGTTCCAAATAGCCTTTTTCATGAATCCCACACTGGTGGAGGAAGTAACCAACGTAGCCGCCAATGGTGAGAAAATGCCCCAAAAAAGCACCTATTTCTATCCCAAGCTAATCACCGGGCTGGTGATCAACTCTCTGGACTAGCTTACGGGCACTACATCTGGGACAGAACTCAGGACTCAGAATTCAGGAGACAGAATTGTGACAGCCTGCCTTAAAAGCGACCCTCAAGAGACCCCACAGTGACATGCAGTGAGGGGGAGTGGTTTAAGTCCGTGCGGAATGTACCGGAGGCTGCTACTGTCTCTTAACGACCGAGCCTACGAATTTGGAGGTTAGATGTTGGAAGTCGGAAATCGGATTAAGCTAGAAATGGCTCTGAGGTCATTTCCTGCAAGTTTTCTAACCTCTAACCTCTGGCCTCCCACCTCCAAAATGGTCGGCATTCCGTTGGCGACCGAGTCTAGAGACAGTTGCAGCAGGAGGTTATGCAGGCCGAACTTAAATCGCTCCACCTACCCATTAGCGACAATGCAGCGACCCTCAAGTGACCCCGGAAAAACTCTGGGCTATATAAAAATGCTTTGACGATTTAGCACTTTAATGCTTTAGTATGGTATATACTTTCCTTAACGATGAAGAAAACTGCGTAGGTTGACACTCCGCAGTTTTTTATATATCCCAAAAGCACTACAGCAAAAAATATTCTGAGTTCTGAATTCTGGGTCGGGTCATTCCTTCAGTTGCTTCAGTCTGTCTTCCTGGCTGATAATATTTGTTATGCGCACTCCAAAGTTTTCGTTCACCACGACAACCTCACCCTTGGCCACCAGAGTTCCGTTCACCAGGACTTCTACGGGTTCGTCAACCAGTGAGTTAAGTTCAACAATGGCTCCGGGCGTAAGGTTCAGCACCTCTTTAATGGGCCTTTTTGTACGTCCCAACACCACGCTTACCTTCAGGGGAACTTCCAGCAGAAGTTCCATCTTCCGCTGTTCCACGATGGAAAGTCCGGGGAAGGAGAGATTAACGCTCTGGGTGGGCGGTGGTTGATAAGTGGGCGCATAGCCCGGTTCAGGCGGCTGTGCCGCAGCGGGGACGGACCAGGCTGTTTCCCGGGGCGGCGCCGCCTGCTGTTTGGTTTCGGTGGGTACGGGACTTTCATCCTGCAAAAGGTCTTTGGAAAGCCAGGGCTCTCCCTCTCCGGTAACGGTCTCCACAAAGGAAGGCGGTTCCGGAAACTCCATCCCTTCCGGAAGGGGAGTTCCCATAAGGTTGTGCCACAGCAGGGCGGCTTCCCTTTTAGCCGTTTCTATACTCAAAACCTGCATTATTTCTGTATCAACCAGGTCGCCAATTTTCATTTGAAATGAAACAATAACCACGGCATCCCCGATGGGCAGCATAAAGTCGGTTTTTTCAGCTTTGCTCCACACGGTGGTCACCGGAGGTGAAATGTTAACCGGCCGCCCGAACATGGTGGCCAGGGATGTTGAGGCCGTGCCAATCATCTGGTTCATGGCCTCGGAAGCTGCGCTTATCTCAAGCTCGCTTATTTCCTCGGTCTCCACAAGGCCGTCTCCGCCCATCATCAGGTTGGACATGATCATGGCGTCATTTAACCTTATAACCAGTATATTGAAACCATCCAGGCCGGTGGTAAACTCCACCTGTATAATTATATAGGGAGCCTCAAAACCTTCGAAAAGCTCTCTTTGTGAAATCAGCCTGACCCGGGGGCTGGTGATGTTAACCTTCTGGCGAAGAAGCTCAGAAAGCGTGGTGGCAGCCGAACCCATGGAAATATTGCCTATTTCCCCCAGGGCGTCAATCTCGCCTTTATCAAGAAAATTATCGGCGTCTGTTTCTGTTTCTGCGGTTTCTTCAATAAAATCCGACATGGCTTCCCCGCCATAGTCATCCGCTGAATTACCCGAAGAGGAGGCGTTAAACAGGGCGTCTATCTCTTCCGGGCTCAGCATTTTATTTTCAGCCATTGTCCCTGTCCCCCTCGATTAGTGCCACCACCTGAACGGCCAGATTTTTATTTACCCTGCCGGCCTGAACTCCGAATTTCAGCTCATTCTCCACGTACAACTCAAGATCATGATCGATTTTCCGGGAAAGCATCAATACATCGTCCGTCTGCAATTGTATAAAATCCCTTATGGTGATACTGGCTTCACCCAGGATAACATCCATACCGACATTTGAATAACCCAGCCAGTGTTTAATCCATTTTGCCTCTTCTTCCTTGGGCCCTCCAGTCTGTCTGATAAACTGCTGTCTTACTGAAAGTCTGGATATAACCGGCTCCAGAACAATATACGGGATGCACAGGTTGATAAGCCCCCTGGGCTCTTCCTCTATGGATACCGAAAAAGTAATCAGGGCAACAACTTCGTTAGGTGAATACATCTGTTGCATTCTGGGGTTGGTCTCTATTCCTTCAATCTCCGGTTCTATTTCATACAGATCGTGCCAGGCTGCCGATAGGTTTTCCAAAACTCTTTGATAGAGTCTCCTGACCACAGTAATTTCAATATCCGTCAACTCCCTGGTCTTGTCGGTGGCAGTACCGGGACCGCCAAACATCAGGTCTATGAGCGGAAACACCACCTGGCTGTTGGTTTCCATGATAGCCGCACCCTCTAGGGGCCTGCACTGGAATATAGTAAGAACTGTGGGGCTGGGAATTGACCTCATGAATTCCTCATAGATCATCTGTCCCACCGAAGCTACCTCAATGTTGATGGACGCCCTTAAATAACCTGAAAAAAAGCTGGAAAGGAGCCTTGCAAAGTTCTGATGCAGCATTTCCAGGCTTCGCAGGTGTTCCTTGGAGAACTTGTTGGGCCTCCTGAAATCATATGGCTTGCTGGGTGTGGGAGCGGCCGTATGTTTAATTTCCTCAACATCAAGCTTACCCGTAGTTAGCGCTTCCAATAGTGAGTCAATTTCGTTTTGCGACAGTATTTCCTGCAACCATATACACTCCTCAGGTTTTTTTAGGAGATGTCCGCCGGTTTCCTATTTTCTGGTCAGCACCCTTTCAATTGCCTGAAGAAGCCTGTCCTGCTGAAATGGTTTCACAATAAAGTCCTTTGCCCCGGCCTGAATTGCATCCATAACCATGGACTGCTGCCCCATAGCGCTGCACATGATTATGCTGGCGGAAGAATCTGTTGACCTGATGGCTTTCACCGCCTCGATGCCATCCATTTCCGGCATGGTTATATCCATGGTAACCAGATCGGGCTTGGTTTCCGAGTATAGATCAACCGCCATTTTTCCGTTTTCAGCCTCACCTACAATTTCGTATCCGTTCTTCAGTAAGATGTTTTTGATCATCATTCTCATAAAAGCAGCGTCGTCAACTATCAGGATTCTCATCGCCACATTATTCCCTCCTAAACTTATACTGTTATCAGGTCATCGATAACCCAAGAGCGTTAAACAATCTTTCAATTGATCCAGGTTCAGTCAGCATAAAAAAATGTCCGCTTATGTTATTCTCCGCCTGTTCCTGAAACAACCTCGTTTCGATTAACAGCACCTGTTCTTCCACCCGGCCGCTGGCCACCATCAAAGAAGTCATAACGGCTCCCAGCATATCGTAGGCTAAAAGAGGCACTGCCGATTTCATTTCCAGGGCTGTCAGGCTGTATATTGCGCCCACAAAAGCCCCTGTGAGCACATTACCCACCTCCATAACCGCCGACTGACCGATCTCATCCAGTTCGCTTGTAGTGCCGGGTTCCTGCCCCATAAGCATGTCAACCAGCTTTAAAGTGCTCTCCCAGTTGAAAACAAACAATACAAGCCCGGGCACGTCTCCGGTTATTCTTATACTTACGCATGATACAAGTTCTTCAGATCCACCTATCAAATCCACCGTCTGCTCAAATGGTATAAAAGTGGCCACCGGAACATCCATATTTATTCGTCTGTTGACCAACTGCGCCAGTGATGTAAGGGCATTGCCCATACCAATGTTACTTATTTCCCGTAGAGCGTCCATGTGGGTGGAGGACAACTCCGGGTGATTAGCCATTATCATCATCCTTTCCTATTAATGCTCCGGTTAAAAAACATAATTTTGCAGAAAAGTTATTTTCTCTTCCTGTAAAAACAGGGTGAAATTTTTTCCAGTCCCAACTCCTGGTAGTTAAAAATCATCTCACTGCCCCCAATAAAAAGAAATCCTCCAGGCTGCAGGGATTGGGAAAAACCCTTGTTTATTTTATCCTGGGCTTCCCTGGTGAAATATATGGTGACATTTCTGCAAACTATCAAATCATATCCCTGCGGGTAGATGTCGGTTAGCAGGTCATGTCTTTTGTATGACACCATTTTTTTGATATTCTCGTTAATCAGGTAATGGCTCCCCGAAGCGGTAAAATACTTTGAAAGCCTCTCCTTGCCAACACTCCTTACGGCATCCTGGTTATACCTACCCGCCTGGGCGGTATCCAGTATAGTTTTATCAATGTCGGTGGCGTCAAGCCGGTGCGGCCGGGTGGGTCCCAATTCATCCAGTAATATCCCGAGGGAATATGGCTCAGCCCCTATGGAGCAGGCCGCGCTCCATATTTTTATTGTCCCCCGGGGCTGCAATAATTCAGGAAGCATCTTTTTTTCCAGTTCCAGCCACCTGTGGGGGTCCCTGAAAAACTCCGACACATTGATGGTGAGGTGGTCGAGAAAGGTCTGGTAAGCCATACGGTCACTGGTCAGCAAGTGCAAAAGATCCGCATAGTCTTTTATTTTCTGCCGGGCCAGGAGGCCGTCCATACGTCTCTTCAACTGTGTTTCCTTGTAACTGTTCAGGTCAAGCCTGAAGCTAACCAGCATCCTTCTTTTAAACTCATCAAATTCCAAGCCTATATCACCTTCAACTTATTGCCCAGAGTACGGATGGTAACCTGTCCGTTCCGGGTGTCCAGAATCATTGTTCTTCCCCGGTTTCCGCCTACCTCTTCATCCAAAATGGGGATTCCCATTTTTTTCAGTATCTCTCTTGACTTTTCGGTATTCCGGTGACCTATGTTCAGGGTCATTTTATCATCCAAACCTAAGAACATCTGGGCGCCCCCCACCAGCTTGGCCTGTATCCTGCCAGGGCTGGCTCCCAGGCTCTGCATCTCCTTTATTATAAGCGGAATACCCAGGTCTGCAAACTTGGCGGGCTTGGTCACATTATTAAATTGTGTGCTGTCCGGAAGCATAACGTGCAGCAGCCCCCCCAACCTGGATAACGGGTCGTACAGACTGACCCCGACACAGGATCCCAATCCCAGGGTGATCAGCCGGCCAGGATCCATGGCAATCTTGTAATCAGCTATGCCCACCTGTATTTCAACATTTGACCTTGCCGCCGGTTCCATTCTCTGCCCCCTTAAAGAATTACTTGCGGAGGTTGTTGGCGATTCCCCACATATCATCGGCCATTTTTAGAGCCCGGGCGTTCATCTGGTAATTACGCTGGGTCTCCATCATATCAGCCATCTCAGAAGCCAAATCGACATTTGAAGATTCCAGATTTTTCTGGATTACCTCACCGAAACCGCCCTCACCGGGTGTCCCTTCCTCTTCGGGACCTGCCGCATCAGTGGCGGCATATAAGCTTTTGCCCAGGGACCTTAAGCCGTTTGGATTTACAAAGCTATAAATGGTAATATCCGTCAAGTCTGTTATATTTCCTTCAGCGTCCCTGACCCTGAATTTTCCGTTTTTATCCACTGTGATTTCCCGGCTGCCCTCAGGCAACACAATTTCCGGATAAAACCTGTCCCCGTCCTGGGTGACCAGTTCCTTTCCGGCGTTAATGTTAAAATTTCCATTTCTTGTATAGGCGGTGCTTCCGTCAGGTAAAAGTACCTTGAAAAAGCCTCTGCCGCTTATGGCCAGATCGGTCTCCCTTCCGGTTTCCCGGAGATCACCCTGGTCAAAATCAGCTTTATTTAATACCTCCCGGGATCCTGATCCCTGAAGGGGCTTTTCGCCTGGTGGCAATACCGGCCCTCCGGAATCCGATATCTTAGAATATAGCAGATCCGAAAAAGATGCCCTCTGCCTTTTATAGGAATCTGCATTCAATCCAGACATATTATTGGCCGTTGTATCCAGGCGAGCCTGCTGGGCATTGATTCCGGAAGCGCTGCTCCGGAGAGATCCAATCATTTTACCTCACCGTCCCCACCTGGTTTATAGCTGATCCCAAAAGATCATCCTGGGCCTGGATAAGTTTTTGACTGGCTTCATAGGCCCTCATTATTTCCACCATATTCACCATCTCGCCGGCAACATCAACATTGGACTTTTCGAGAAACTTTTGTGAAACGCCCGGATTGGCCAATGCCAACCCCTCCCCGGACGGAGCGCTGAAATAATTATTACCCGCTTTAACCAGTATACTTTTATCAGGAAAATCTACGACTGTCAACCTTATCTCTTCATTTTCGGCAGTTTTCACCAGCCCGTCCGGGTTCACCGTAAAATTTCCCGCGCCTACCCTTACCGGCCCGCTCTCCCCCAGCAGCCTGTCACCCCTGGAATTAACCAAAAAGCCCTCCGCATCCCTGTGCAGATCGCCGTCCCTGGAATAAAGAACCCTGTTTTCACCACTTTCCAGAGACTCGAAGGCGAAAAACCCCTCCCCTGAAAGTGCCAGATCTGTTTCCTTTTCAGTTTGATATAAAAGCCCTGCGGTAAAGTCGGTTGTCACTCCGGTAACTACAGATCCCTGATTGGTTAACCCCACCTGGGACCAATTGCTCATAAGCCGTCCGGCTACATTTACCTGTACCTTCTCCATGAGCATGAAGTCCGGAAAGGCAGCGGTCCGGACCTTATCCTGCTTAAAACCGGTGGTGGATACATTGGCCAGGTTGTTGGATGTTGCGTCCATACGGGCCTGTAATATCCCCATCCCCGAGGCGGCGGTATAAATACCCCTGATCATTGCCTTGGCCCCCCCTGCTTATCAACTGTATTTTTCCTGCAGAATCTTTCTTAATTTAACGATTGCCCGGCCGTGCAGCTGACACACCCTGGATTCTGAGACCTCCAGTACCTTTCCAATCTCTTTAAGGGTAAGACCTTCATGGTAATACAGCGACAGCAGCAATTGTTCTTTTTCCTGCAGCGAACCTATCGCCTCGGCCAAAATCAACTTGCCCTCTTCTTCAGCCACCATCTCAAAGGGGTCGGGACTGCCTGTGTCCTGTATCATCAACCCCACCTTGACATCCCCGTCATACGCCGAAACAGTCTCGTCCAGTGATACCGCAAAGGCACTGTGATATTGGGACTCCAGTTTTCTCAATTCTTTTATACTGATATCCAACTCGTCCGCCGCATTCTCTTCTGTGTTTCTGCCTTCTGTTTCCAGCCTTTCCCTGACTGCTTTCAAGTCCTGCAGCTTTTGCCAGGTACTGCGGGGCATCCAGTTGGCCTTCCGGATCTCGTCAATCATTGAACCTCTTATGCGCCTGTAGGCATAAGCTTCAAATTCAATGCCCATATCCGGATCAAATTTCTTTACGGCCTCCACCAGTCCGAAAACACCGGAACTCTCCAGATCCTCCTGGGCCATAAAGGAAGGAAGCCTGATGGCCAGCCTGCCTGCCAGATATTTTATCATCCACAGATACTGCATCACCAGTTGATTTCTGAGGATGTCACTTTTTGTGCGCTTATACTCTTTCCATGTATCTTCAACTGCCATGGCGACACTCCATATCAGCCTTCCGGGCTATTTTCCACCTTGGTCAGCCTGTTAATCAGATAACAAGTGGCACACCTCTCGTCAGCCAAATAACTTTGTCAGCTTCCTGATAAATCCCATGGCGCCCCCTGAACCGGCCCCGGGAAGGGTTCCCGCCTCCTGCCTTCCGGTAATCAGAAACCTGGAAATCATTGTTATACTCTGCGCTGGAAGACTATTAGGATAAAACATGCTGAAAGGTTCCTGGTTCTTTACTGCCTGACTTACCAAACGATCCTCGATTATCCAGCCAATACTGCTTACTCTTATTTGGAGAAACTGGTTGACTACATTTTCCATTTTCTGGGCCGTCCTCTTGGCCTCCCTTTCGTCACCGGCCTTGTTAATGACCAGCATCACCTCCGAATGCACCTTAAACATGGCCAGCACCTTAATAAGGCTGTATGCGTCCGTCAGCGACGTGGGTTCCGGGGTGACCACCACAATAACCTCGTTGGCTGCGGCTACAAATCCAAGGACATTTTTGGAGATGCCGGCTCCGGTATCAATAATGAGAAAGTCGGCCTCCCTGTCAAAATAAGCCAGTGACTCTATAAGCTGCTGGCGCCTTGAGCTGTCCAGGTTGGCCAGTTCCAGAAAACCAGAACCTCCTGAAACCAGTTTTACCCCCGATGGTCCCGGTATGATAATTTCCTCAATACTCTTTTCCCCGTACAGGCAGTCAAAAAGAGTATTGGGCGGGGTTATCCCCATCAGCACCTCGGCATTGGCCAGGCCGAGATCGGCGTCGAATATGACAACCCTCTGACCCAGGCTGGCAAGGGTAATGGCCAGGTTCACCACCAGGCTTGTCTTCCCTACTCCTCCCTTGCCGCTGGAAACCGCTATCACCCTGGCTCCTGCGCAATTTGCCGTTTTTCCGCCCTCCGGCCCATTTACATGATGGCCACCAAAGGCTTTTATTATTTTAGGAGCGGGTCTGGAGGCTTTGTTCCACATATCGGTCAACTCCTCCCAGCAGAAGGCCGGCCAATTTTTTGGGATTAACCGCCGCTATGTCATCAGGCACGTTTTGTCCGTACGTTACAAAGGCCACCGGTACGCCCATTCTGCAAACAACATTCAGCATAGAACCGCAGGTTTCTGTCTCATCCAGTTTAGTGAAAATCAACTTCGAATAGCCTACCTTTCTAAAATCAGCAGCAATTCTTATCAAATCATTGCCTTTTGTAGTTGAACTGAGAACAAGAAATATTTCCTGACTGCCTCCCAATGACTGCAGCAAGTTGCTTAATCTCAGCATCATACCGGTATTCCTGGAATTCACTCCCATGGTATCCACTAAAATTATGTCCTTGTCAACGTGTTTATTTATGGACCTTACCAGCTCATCCAGGTTATCAGCCCGCTCTACAGGGGAATCCGCCATTTTGCCGTAGTGCCGGAGCAATTCCAGGCGCCCTGGGCAGTGTCCATTATCAAAGGCTGAAATCAGCGCTACCTTCTTATCTTCATAAATCTTAAAATGAGTGGCCAGTTTTGCCATGGTTAACGTCTTACCCACACCGGTGGGGCCCACAAAGGTACGTATTTTATACTGCGGCGAAGGTCTGTAGGCCGGCTCCAACAGCCTTGCAATCTTCCCTCTTAGAAAAGTTTGATAAGTTTCATAGTCCTGGTAAGTGTCAAGCCTTTCATTCAACTCCCTGGAATCGTCCAAAGCGCACCGAAGGCCGTTAACCAGGCTTTCCACAATGCTTTCCTGAATTTCCAGGCTGGCAAGTATTTTTTTCCATTGCTGATCTATTTCTCTATTTATAAGGGAATTACCTTCATTTTTAAGAATCATGTCGAAGGGAAGTTCTGACTGTCTGATTTCCTTTGCAATTCCGCTCTCATTCTGGTGCCGGCCTGCGCACCCTTCCCTGTTATCCCGGTAAAGGCCCCTCCTGCCTCCGTAAGAGTCAAACTCTTTCAGCATTTGCAGAAGTTTTCCGGCGCTCTGCTGACTGTCATCTATTAACCTCTTGGGGTTTGCAAAAATGGTTTTTTTATTGTCATCTACGGCTGCTGTAACCTCCATCATCCTGGGAGAAAAAAAATCCAGCAGGCCCTTCCGGGGGAGCCTGTAATTGCTTATTATGACCGCATCCGGACCCAAGTCTTCCCTTATCAGTTTTAATGCCTCATGCATGTCTTTAACCATGTACTTTTTTATCTTCAATTCAGAACCACCGTCCCCACCGCCTCCACCTCAACGCTGGGGGAGATTTCATTCAGGGAAAGTATGGCCAGACCGGGAAGATATCTCTCGGTAAATCTTCTAAGGGGCAGCCTCACCCGGGGAGAACATAAAACCACCGGAGCCAGACCCTTTAAGGAAACCTTGTCCGTGGTTTCCCTGATGGCGTCCAGCAGCTGTCTGGCCAGTCCCGGCTCCAGCACCGGGTATGAACCCAGTTGAGTGGACTGAATGGAATCGGCCACCATCTGCTCAACCCTGGGGTGAAGCGTTATAACCTCCAGCTTGTTTTCCCTGTTAACGTACTGCCTGCAGATGGTTCTGGCGATGGCCTGCCTCACATGATCGGTAAGAAAGTCAATATCCCTGTTCATCCGGACTCCATCGGCCACGGCCTCCATTATGGAAGACAGGTCCCTTATGGGTACCTTTTCCCTCAAAAGGTTCTGTAAAACTTTCTGCACATCTCCCAGGTTAATTACATCCGGGGTTAAATCCTCCAGCACTGCCGGGTTCTTTTCTTTTACAACCTCCAGCAGCTCCTTGACCTCCTGCCTCCCCAGCAGTTCATGAGAATTGTCCTTTACAAATTCCGTCAGGTGAGTGACCAAAACCGTTGAGCAGTCCACCACAGTCAGCCCCATAAGCTCGGCCCTGTCTTTTTCCGAAGGGTTTATCCAGAGGGCGGAAAGACCGAAGGTGGGTTCCCTGGTGGGTATACCGTCAATGTCCGTCTCGCCTCCGGTGGGGTCCATGGCCATGTAGTATCCGGGCATGAGCTCACCGGAAGCGCCTTCCTCTCCTTTAAGCTTAAAAACATAACCATTGGCGGGCAGTTGCAAATTATCCCTGATCCTGATAGGCCGCACATATACTCCCATCTCCGCGGCACACTGACGTCTCACGGCCGACAGCCGGCCCAGAAGGTCTCCACCCTGGCTTTCATCAGTCATGGGGATAAGGTTATACCCAATCTCTATCTGCAGGGGGTCCACCTGGAAGAAGGTTTTCACACTTTCGGGCTCCCTTTTCTTCTGTGTGCTCTCCCGGGCAGCGGTCTCCTTTTGCTCCATCTCCTTCAACTGATTGGTCCTGGTCAGGTTGTAGCCCAGAAAACCGAAACCCGCCGCCATCACCATAAAGAGCATATTAGGCATGGCCGGCACCAATCCCAGTATGAACAGAATACCCGCCACCAGGAAGATTACTTTGGGAAAGCGCGTAAACTGACCGGCCAAATCATCGCCGAAACTTCTGTCGGAAGTGGACCTGGTTACCAGTATACCGGAGGAGGTGGATATCAGCAGCGCCGGTATTTGAGCCACCAGTCCGTCACCTATGGTCAGTACAGTATATATATCAAGGGCTTCCGTGGCCGACATATCCATTTGAAGAATCCCTATAAGTATACCGCCCGTAACATTTATAATGGTGATCAGTATACCCGCTATGGCGTCACCGCGGACAAACTTGCTGGCGCCGTCCATGGCCCCGAAGAAGTCCGCCTCCCGCTGAAGCCTTTTCCTTCTTTCCCGGGCCTCGTCCTCACTGATCAGCCCCGAATTGAAATCGGCGTCAATACTCATCTGCTTGCCGGGCATGGCGTCCAGGGTAAACCTGGCCGCCACCTCGGCCACCCTGCCGGCGCCACTGGTTATCACCACAAACTGTATTATGGTTATTATTATAAAAACAACAAATCCCACCAGATAGTTGTTCCCCACCACAAAGGTGCCAAAGGCCTCAATGACATCTCCGGCATCGGCCTGTCCCAGCACAAGCCTTGTGGAAGATATGTTGAGGGCCAGACGGTAAAGGGTGGTTACCAGTAGCAGCGACGGAAAAATAGAAAACTGCAGAGGTTCTGTGGTGAACATAGTAATCAGAAGTATTACCAGGCCGATGCTGATGCTGATCACCAGCAGAACATCCAGCACAGCCGGAGGCAGCGGTATAATGATCATAAGCAGTATACCTATGATCATAGCTGCAATCACCATATCAGTATTTCTTTTTATACTATTAAAAAAAGTTGTGGCAGTTATTGGGGGCATACGGTTCCTCCCGGGAAGTTATTTCCCGTCTCCTCCATTACACAATTCCTCGTTTGTCAATCTTAAGCACCATGGCCATAACCTCGGCCACCGACTGGTATAGTTCCACGGGTATTTCCCTGCCTACGTCCACCTGCTGAAAAAGTGACCTGGCCAGGGGTGGGTTTTCCGCCACCGGAACACTGCTTTTTACCGCTATGGCCTTCAACCTTAAAGCTATGTCTCCAGCACCCTTGGCGATCACAATGGGGGCGCCGGTTACCCCTTCCTGGTATCTGAGGGCCACCGCATAGTGAATGGGATTTGTTACAACCACTGTGGCCCTGGGCACTTCCTCCCTGATTTTGTTCATGGAGATTTCTCTTTGTCTTTTGCGCAGCCATCCCTTTATCTGGGGGTCTCCCTCAGTCTGCTTATATTCATCCTTAATTTCCTGCTTGCTCATACGCATGGACTTGAGGAAATCAAAACGCTGGTAATAAAAATCCGCCACCGCCAGTATCAGGTAAGCTCCTCCCCCTGCGGCAGCCACCACAATGAGAACGTCCAATATCTCCAGCATTTCCTGGGAAGGGTTTTTGTAGAATACCATCAAAAGTTCCGGTATATACTTCACCGCAACCAGATAGCTTACCAGACCCACCACAACCACTTTAAGAATACTCTTAAGCAGCTCTACCAAACTGTTGACACTAAACATTTTCTTGAGCCCCTCCAGGGGGTTGAGACGGTCCGATTTAGGCATAAGCGAATCGCCGGATAAAAGAAACCCTGTCTGCACAACATTTGCCATTACCGCAAAAAAAACAGAAACTAATAGTACCGGGGCGAAAATTAAAAAAATATCAAAAAGGCTTTTCAGGAAGACTCCCGGAAGATGTTTGTCGGGCAGGTTAAAACTAATGCAGTTGGCGAAGTACCAGGACAAATGTCTTTCCATCCCTGTTACCGCATTTTCCGAGGAGATAAAAAACACTGTCACTGCCGCCATCAACACCACGGCTGCGGATAAATCCTTGCTTTTGGCCACCTGGCCCTTTCGGCGGGCCTCCTGCAGCTTTCTGGGGGTCGGCTGTTCTGTTTTTTCCTGACCACCTTCAGCCACTTTGAATCAACCCCTTCAGCAAGGTGTACAGATCCCTTTCCATCATCCTGAAAAGGGATTGGAATACCATCCCCAGCAGAGGCGCCAAAACGGCCAGGGCAAGTATACCGGCTCCAATCTTAACAGGAAACCCCAGCATAAAAATATTCATCTGGGGGGCGGTTCTCCCCAGTAAGCCCAGGCATACATCCACAATAAGCACCACGGCAATTATCGGGGCGCTGATCTGCACCGCCACGGTCACCATTCTGGCAAAGGCCCGTATGATAATAAAGATACTGCCTCCGTTAAAAACAGCGGTATCCAGAGGTAAAATCTGAAAACTCCGGGCCATACCAAAAAGAAGCATGTGGTGTCCGTCAATAATAAAAAACAGAATAGTGCCCAGTAGATAGAGAAATTTGGCCGTCAGCGTCACCTGGCCCCCCGAAGTGGGGTCAAAAAAGCTTGCCATCATAAATCCTACGTGCATATCAAAAATCTGCCCCAGTATATTCAGGATCTGCAGAATCATATGACAAACGAGCCCGGTCAAAAGACCCACGCCAACCTCCCGGATTACCGCCAGCATAAATCCCAGGAGCCCTGCCATCTGGTGCAGAGGCGGAGTAACCAGAGGCAATAATACCAATGAAATAACAAAAGCCATCCCAGCCTTAACCGGACCGGGAGTGTACTGCCCTCCAAAAACAGGGGCGGTCACGATAAAGGATGCTATTCGGGCAAATATCAGTAAAAAAGTAACTATCAGTTCATAATTAAGCATTTTTTCATTTAACCATAAGTGGTATTTTTAAATACAGTTCTGTGGTATAACCCACCAGAACATTTATGATCCAGGGAGCCATGACCACTAATAAAACCAGAACGGCGATAAGCTTGGGCACAAAGGTTAATGACTGTTCCTGTATCTGGGTGGTGGCCTGCAGTATACTTATTATGAGGCCCACCAGCAATCCGGCCACCAGTATGGGCGCCGCAATCACCAGTACCATCATTAGGGCATCCCTTACTATTTGAATAACTAAAGAGTCGGTCATTATATCATCTCCAGCTATTAGCTGTAAGCTGTAAGCTAATACAAATTTTCAAATAGCCTATAGCTTATAGCTATCTTAGAAACTTTCCACCAGGGACTTAACCACCAGATACCATCCGTCAACCATAACAAAAAGAAGAAGCTTAAACGGTAAAGCTATCATTACCGGCGGAAGCATGAACATACCCATGGACATCAGTGTGCTGGCCACAACCATATCTATTACCAGAAAGGGAACATACAGCAAAAAACCAATCTGAAAAGCGGTTTTCAGCTCGCTTATCACATATGCCGGGGCCAGAACCGAAATGGGCACGTCTTCAGAGCTTCGGGGTCGATCGGATTTGGAAATAGCCACAAAAAGGGCCAAGTCTTTCTCCCTGGTCTGCTTTAACATAAAGGTTCTCAGAGGTTTGTAGGCTTCCTCCATAGCCTGATCCTGGGTAATGCGGTTCTCCATATACGGTTTTATGGCACTGTCATTAATCTGGTTATATACCGGCGTCATAATAAAAACTGTCAAAAATAAAGCCAGCCCTATCAGCACCTGATTTGGCGGAGTCATGGGGACGCCTATGGCCCCTCTTAGCAGTGAAAGCACCACGATAATCCTGGTAAAGCTGGTAACCATCATAATAAAGGCGGGGGCCAAGGCCAGCACACTTAGCAAAACCAGTAATTTTACGCTATCCACAACTTCGGTGGGGCTATCCGTAGGGTTTACCCTGAGATCTATTCCCGGCAGAGGCTGAGCGTAAGCCGCAGCCGGTAATAGACCAACCACCGCCATGGCCAGCATGGTATAGAAATTTTGCCTGGCCCGCCACCTTCCGATATTTTCAATATGCAAAGCTGATCTGATATTCATTATGCCTTGCCTTTCCGGGATAAGTATTTACCCAGCAACCGGTTACTGCCGGCCGCTGTTTTCATTTTGTCAAACATTTCCTTAAAGTCCATTATTTCAGGATCCTGTTGAAGAACGGTAACGGGTAATTCATCCATTTCCCTGATAACATGAAAGCCGCTGTCCGAGTGGGCCAGCAAAATATAGTGTCCCCCCACCTCCACAAGGCTTAACGAGGTCTTAGGCCCGATGGGAATTTGCTCGATAAGCCTCATGCGCCGCTTGCCCCCAGGAGCCGGTGTCCTCCTGGCAAGACCGTGCTTTATTAAAAAATACGCCAGTGCGGCCACCAGCGGAAGGGCAATTATTATTCTAATGGCTGCTCCTAAGAAGTCCATGTCCATTTTTACTTACCAATACTTTCCTTTTTTTCATTCTGACTAACACTTTCCATCCTTATTCCGAAATTACTGCCGATGACTATAACCTCACCCTTGCCGAATTTCTGATCATTCACAAATACCTCGGCAGTCTCACCGGCCGGCTGCTCCAATTCCACTATAGCTCCCTCGCTGAGCTTCAGTATATCTTTAATTCTCAGAGTTGTCCTGCCCAACTCAGCGGTTATGATTACCTGTATGTCATCTATGAAGTTTATGCTTACCTTCATATTATCTTTTGGGTTAGGAATACTAAAGACAGGATACTGAACCTTCTTCACAACGTCTGATTCAGACATCCTGTTGAGGAACTCCATTATTTCCTCCTGCTTCATCATTTTCGCCTTACCCCCGCAATTACTGTATAAGGAAATCTGTAAAATAAATCCGTTCCACCTTGCCGTTTTTTAAGCGGGCGTTAACTGCATTGATGATCTCAGTTTTGACCTTTTCTTCCTTGTCCAGGGGCCTTATATCTTCAACGTTCTTACTCCGAAGGACATGCAAAACGTCCTCCATAACCGGGGCGTGCTTTTCCTTAATCTCGGCGGAAAGCTTTTCATTTTTCTTAAATTCCAAAACCATTTTCACCCTAAGATAGCGCATGCCCCCGCTATCGGAAAGGTTCACAACCCGCTCTCCCAATTCCAGCAGCTCATACTGGGGGGGAGGGGTGGTCTTCATTTTGGGCATAACCCCTGGAATACCCACGAAATAAAGAATGATCCCCATAAGCAGACCCCCTGCCACCAGGGCGCCCACCGCCGCCATCATAATTACCATTACGCCCGATCTTTTCTTTTTACCCGAAACCTCGACATTTTCTTTGTCGTTGTCTTTTTCGACTCTGGATGCCATTTATCCTTCTCCCTAAATGGCTGCCCGGCCCACAGGCCGGGCAGCCAAAAATTTAATTATCTCTTTAGTTGTATTAATTCCTCTAAAAGTGAGTCTGACACCGTGATTACCCTTGAATTGGCCTGATATCCCCGCTGGGTGGTAATCATTGAGGTGAACTCTTCACTGAGGTCGGCGTTCGACATTTCCAGAAAGCCCGACTCCAGGTTCCCCGACCCGTCGCTGCCGGGCGTATGAGCTTCCGGTTCCCCGGTTACCGAGGCGTCGTATTTATACATGCTGTTGCCTATCTTGGAAAGACCCTCCTGGTTGGGGAATGTGAAGACCTGTATCGACAGGCCGGTGTTGGCCGTATTGGGGTCATCGGTGGTATAATACGTAACCAGTCCGGCTTTATCCACGCTGAGGCTTGCCACCGTGCCGTCAAAGACCATGTCGCCCCCGTCATTCTGCAGCTTCATCCCACTGGAGTTAACTATATTGTTGTTGGTGTCTATGAAAAAGGAACCGTCCCGGGTATAGTATTCGTTGGTTCCGTCGCTGACCTTGAAGAAACCTGTTCCTGATATGGCCAAATCCAGCGCCCGTCCGGTCATCTGCAGCGGTCCCTGTTCCATCTTGGTGCCTATACTGCCCACCATTATTCCGGTGCCGGCCTGCATTGGATTGCGGCCGGCGCCGCCGCCCCTTAAGGTCTGGTTGAGGCTGTCCTGGAAATTGGCCCTGGCCGCCTTAAAACCGGTGGTGTTAACATTGGCGATGTTATTTGATATAGTATCCATACGCACCTGATGGTTACGTATCCCGGATACGCCTGAAAAGAGAGATCTAATCATAATCTTAACCTCCTACCTAAAATTTGGGGCTTTACTGCATGTCAGAATACAGGAGTCAGGAGTCAGAATCTGGTTTTATTCTGTCTCCTGTATTCTTTTGGTCAACCGCCTCAGTCGTTCAGCGGTCCCACAGCCTCCTTTTCGGGCCAGCTGTTACCTGACAATCACCGCACTGTCAATGTTGGTGAAAAGATGATCCTTCATGTCTTTTCCTTCCAGGGCGGTAATAATGGTTTTGTTCCTCACGCTGGCCACCAGAGCCAGATCCCCGAATATCACCAGGGATTCTCTGGAGCCTTTGGCCGCGGCCTTGTTAACGGCTCCTTCTATTTTCTGCATGTCTTCCCGGTTTAAAATTACGTTTCTTTCCCTGAGCCTACGCTCTGCATGGGCCGATAATTTCAGATCCCTTGATTTTTCGAATTCGGCGTTCAGTATTTCACCAAAGGTATTCACCGGGTTAACGGAAGTACCCTTGCCGGCGGAACCTGATTCAACCTTCCCCGATGAGGGTTCAACTCCCCTGTTACGGTGCAATCCTGCCGCTGGTTGGGGAATAATTACCGGAATCTTATCCTCCTTGCTGTAAACCTTCACCGCTTACACCCTCCGTTTCGGGCGCCCCACTTTGACTTTGACCTGACACCGGGTTTTTAATTTCGGAGATGCCGGATATGTCATAAGGTGTCCCGTTTACATAAATCTTGATTTTCCCGTCAACCAGTCCTGCTTTTTCCACTATCCCGCTGATATTTTCTTTTGCCAGCAGAACCTCCTTACCGATAATAAGCGCCGCCTGAGCAAGTTCGCTTCCTGAAACGGCCTGTTGTCCCACCTCCTGGGGGCGTATTTCCCTGACGTCGGATATGCTGTACTTTTGTCCGCCAACAAATACAACCACTTTCCCATCTGCCAGACCTGCTTTTTCCACCTTCCCTGTAATGGGGTCCTTATTTAATTCCTGAACGGTCACCTGCTTGTCCATCATGGACATGGCCTGTCCGTAATTTATACTTTTGTCCAGAGAGGTCAGTGTTTCCAGAGAATTAAACTGAGCCATGGTGGAAATGAATTCTTCGTTACTCTGGGGCTCCAGAGGATTCTGGTTTTTTAGCTGGGCAACCAGCAGACTGAGGAAATCTTCCTTGTTAAGTACTTTTTTGGGTATCCTGGGTCCTTTGTCCGGAACACCGTATTTAGAAGATTCAGCAGCCTTAGCAGAGTCCACAAGATCACCACTTTTCTTATATCAGTAAATTTATTCTTTGATCATCTCCCATACCGGATGAAACTGACTTTTCTCCTGAATCCCCGCCTGAGAACATTCCCGCAAAGCCCTTCATCCTGCCGTTATGTCCAAAGCCGGTTGATCCAGACCCGTTATTCCGCTGTTCCTGTCCCAAAGAGGCGGTGGCCTCTCCCAGATCGACTTTGTACTGAGCCAGTGTTTCTTTTAACTGGGGCAGGGAACATTCTATGGCTTCTTTGACCAGTCCGCTGGATGCATAAAAGTGAGCCGCCATTTTACCTTTTGCATAAGAGATCCTGATTTTGATTTCACCCATATTTTCCGGCTCCATTTTAAGTCTGATTACCGTTACCCGACCGTCGGCGTTTATAGTACGCATCGGATTAATCAAATGTGGCAGTACCTCAGACGGAAACTTACTTGGAGTTATGTTTGACATGTTCACAGTGCCGGAGTTAACCTGGGTCTGCCCCTGTCCTGATCCGGGCTCCATATTTTCCGCCCTTAAACCCTGCGCATTTTCTCCCTGGCCGACCGTTTCTTCTGATTTTTCCCGGACTCCCTGGTTGCCAAAGACTTCGGTTAACAGAGGCCTGCCTTCGGTAACTACGCTTTCAGCCTGTTTTGCCGGCATCCCTGAATTTTGAGCCGGTACTGCATTCCCTTGCCGATCTTGCTGCATAAACGTTGAAGCGGGTGTAACCCTTTTATGATCCTGACCGGCATTAATTATTACCTTTTCTTTTTCACCCTGACCCCCGGGGTTTTGCCCGCCGTAATTGCTGCCGGAGCTTATAACCCGTTCTACCGCCACACCTTCTCCGGTCTTAGTGGAGATACTTTGCCAATTTGTTTCACCGGTGTCAGCAAGTCCTTTTGAGGGAGGTTCAACACTGGGGAACTTGGCGTTTCTGGTAATAATTCCGGCATCTTCCGCCATGGCAATCTTTACCTGGATATTTTGGGTTTCAACAGTGTCGGGAACATATTCAGGGATTTGAGTTTTAATCTCTTTGGGACTGATCAACTGGTCAACCCTGTCAACCTGGCCTTGTGGCAAAGGAATGGTGACTTCCTGCGCTTTCATACTGCCATCACTGCCGGATGGCAGGGACTGGGTTACAGCTTCACTGCCATCCGCTGTTTCTGACACTCCAGAATTCACGCCTTCGGGTATAGAAACTTGTTGTACCGGCGCCGCCATCCTGTCAGCCTTGGAATGATCAGTTGCCAGGCTGACTGAATCTAATTCCGCCCGGCTTTCTGTAATCAAGCCCCCGGAGAAAGCCATGATAAAATCAGGTAAAACGTCATTTCTGCCGTTTTCCGCAACCACGTTTACCCCCGGAGAAACATTAATAACTTCTCCGCCCTCAGGGCTTTTGGTTTGCTGATCCAACAATTCCATGCCAACTGGCGCCTGTGCAATGATTCCAGGGGGTGGCATCATTGCGGCCATAAGAGCCATAAGAAAGTCTGTGCCCATAGGGTCTCCGCCGACCGCCCCGGTCTGGTTAAGGACTGAAACATTGGAACCCGAAGATATTGCTAATACTTCAGCTTTCATTTCACACCTCCTTTCCATATTCAGTTTTTAATTCTGAATTCTGAGTTCTTATTCATTCCCCCTCTCGCCTGTAAATCAGTGCCGTGCACTGATCATCGATTAATTTGGCCTCCCATATATTAAGCTCATGTATATGGCTCTCATAAAGCTTTTCTTTCAGTTTTTGCAACACCAGCTTGTCCTTACGGGCCTGAATAACGGCCTTTCTTTTTTTCTCGAGGTCCCTCAGAGAGTTGTCCGCCACCTTCTCCTGCCTTGTCAGAGAGGTATCCAGGTAATCTATGTAGAGGGTTCCGGCCAGGCAGTCATCCACCGTCATTCCCCCAAAGACCGTCTCTCTGGCCTTATTGAGGCTTATGCGGATATTTTCAAGCAGGTTCAACTGTTTATTGTATTCCCTCTGGGCTGCCGCCTGCTCCAATATTGCCTTTTCCTCTTTTTCCCATCGGTTTTTCAGTACCGGCTCCAGCCTGAATGAAAATTTTTTCATATTCTCCCCTCCCCGGTAATTAACCTGACTCGGAAAAACAGTTTACATTTTAATATTTTCCAGGGCCTCCAGGGTTTGTTCAAAGCTGAATCCCTGGTCCAAATCCTGTTTCAGAAAATCATTTATGGAGTCATTGCATTTAATCGCTTCATCTATTTTTGTATTTGAACCCTTTGCATAGGCCCCTATATTTATTAAATCCTCCGACTGGCGGTAAATGGCCATTTTTTCCTTTATCAGCATGGCCCTTCGGAAATGCTCCGGAGGTGCTATCTCAGGCATCAGGCGGCTGACGCTTTCCATTACGTCAATGGCCGGATAGTGGGATTTTGACGCCAGCTCCCTGGATAAAACTATATGCCCGTCCAGAATCCCCCTTACCGCATCGGCAATGGGATCATTCATATCGTCGGCTTCCACCAGCACAGTGTAAAAGGCTGTGATGGAACCATTCAATCCCATTCCGGATCTCTCCAAAAGCCGGGGCAGAAGAGCAAATACCGACGGTGTGTAACCTTTGGTGGCAGGCGGTTCCCCCACCGCCAGGCCCACCTCGCGCTGGGCCATAGCAAACCTGGTAATGGAATCCATCATCAGCATTACATCCTTACCCTTATCCCTGAAATACTCGGCAATGGCGCTGGCCACAAAGGCTCCCTTCAACCTGACCAGAGCCGGCTGATCCGAAGTGGCCACAACCACCACCGACCTGGACAGCCCCGATTCCCCCAGGTCCTTTTCGATAAATTCCCTGACCTCGCGGCCCCGCTCACCAATAAGCCCTATGACGTTAATATCGGCGCTGCAGTTACGGGCAATCATTCCCATGAGGGTACTCTTGCCTACTCCGCTGCCGGAAAAAATGCCCAGACGCTGTCCCTTGCCGCAAGTGAGCAGCCCGTCTATGGATCTTACGCCGGTGACCAGCATATCTGTGATCCTTTTCCGGGAAAGGGGATTGGGCGGGGCACTGTCAACCGACATTTCTTCCCCCATGTCCCATTGCGGTTCCTCCCAATCAATGGGCATACCCAGTCCGTCCACTATCCTGCCCAGCAGATGAGGTCCCACCCTGACGGCATGTGAATTTCCGCCGGGTACCACCGTACAGCCCGGATAAATACCCCTCAGCTCCCCCAATGGCATAAGAAGAGTATTATTATCACGGAATCCCACCACCTCGGATTTAACCGGCAGTGGTTCCCCGGGCACAATTATGTCGCACACCTCGCCTATGCGGGCGGAAATACCTCTGGCCTCAACTGTAAGACCTATTACCCTAGTCACCTGTCCGGTGGGGTAGAATAATTTGGCTGTTTTTAAACGCCGTCGTATTTTTTCAAAATCTATTTCCTTTAAATCGCGGTTCACCGGCCAAACTCCTTCAGAGCCCTGAGAAGATTGTCCCACCGCTCATCCAGCCTGGCGTCAACCCTTCCGTATTCGGTTTCGGCAATACATCCCCCGGATCCAATATCCTGGTCGGAAATAATATGCAGCTCCCCCTTTGGAGAAATAAGTTTTTGCAATTCTTCCCGTCTCTCCTGAAAAAGGGTAACCTGATCCGGATTAACAAACAAGACCACCTGATCCCTGTTGTGCAGCATGCCGATGGCCTCCCCGGCTATATCCATAACAACCTGGGGTTCAACCGCAAGATTGGCTGAAATCACCTTTTCCGCTATGTCAATGGCCAGCTGTAAAATTTCCGGCTCGAGGGAATCAATGGTCTGCCTTCTTATTTCTTCAGCCTGCCTCAATACCAGCCTGGCCTGGTCCCTTATGGATGAAGCGTCGGCGGCCGCCCTGGCCAGCGCTTCCTTCCTTCCCTCCGCCAACCCCTCTTCCCGGGAGTCCCTTTTAATCCTTTCAGCCTCTTCCTCGGCTATTTTTAAAGTATTCTCCTTTATTTCCAGAGCAAATGTCTCAGCCTCCGAGACTATTTTCTGAGCCCTTTCCGCAGCCTCTTCCATGATCCGGGAGGCCGCCTGGGCAGGATCAAGGCCCGGTTCTGACTGCTCAGCAGCCGGTTCCTGATCAATATCCGCTACTTCCTTTATAAAACTGTGCCTTAGTTCAAGTATTCTGCAGTCAGGGGTTTTTCCCCGCCCCTTTATGATCTTAGAGGACGATAGCATCTTCTCCACCCCGGGCAACGATAATTTCACCTGCCTCGTCCAGCCGCCTGATTACCTGCACTATTCTCTGCTGTGCTTCTTCAACGTCCCTCAGACGAACAGGACCCATAAACTGAATTTCTTCTCTCAGCATATCTGCAGCCCGTTTTGACATGTTTTTGTATATTCTGTTGGCCACGTCCTCATTGGAACCGCGCATGGCCTTGGCCAGATCCTTCTGATCCACTTCCCTTAATACCCTCTGGATGGCAACGTCATGCAGCTTTATAATGTCCTCGAACACAAACATAAGCTTGCGGATTTCGTCGGCCAGCTCAGGGTCATTGGTTTCCAACTCTTCCAGAATTGTTTTTTCTGTGGAACGGTCAACCCTGTTCAGAATATTGACCAGAGTCTTGATGCCGCCGGTGTTCTGGTCATGGTGGGTAACAATCATGGACATTTTTCTTTCCAGAACTTTTTCCACTTCCTTAATAACTTCGGGGGCAATACGGTCAATAATGGCAACCCTTCTGGCCACGTCGGCCTGCTGCTCCGGCGGCAGGGCCGCCAGAATCAGTGAAGCCTGCTCCGGGTGAAGATAGGTCAGAATAAGAGCCATAGTCTGGGGGTGCTCATCCCTGATAAAATTAAAAAGGTGTTTGGCCTCAGTTTTTCTAAGGCTGCTAAAAGGCACATTCTGTATATTTACCGATACTTTTTCAAGAATTTCCAACGCCTTCTGATTACCCATGGCCTTTTCCAGGAGTTCCTTGGCGTAGTCAAAGCCACCCCTCATAAGGTATTCCCGGGCCTGGGAGAATTGCAGAAACTCCTCCAGCACAGCCCTCTGGACATCCCTGGGTATGTTTTCAAATAAAGAGATTTCCCCGGTTATCTTTTCCATTTCATCTTCGGAAAAGCTCTTTTTCAAGACCCTTGCAGAAAGATCCGCCCCCAGGCTTATTAAAACGATGGCGGCTTTTTGTATGCCGTTAAGCTTCACCGGCATTGCCATATATTTTTACTGCTCCTTTAACCAGAGTTTTAAAATTTCGGCAACCCCGTCCGGGTTATCCGAAGCTATATCCCTCAACTCATCCTGTCTGGACGCAATCTTTGGAAATTCCAGTTTTTCTTCCTGGGCGTCCAGAAGCGCCTGCTTTCTGGCCTCTTCCTCCAGCCTTCTGTTCTCTTCCAGCCTCTCGGCCCTTTTACGGAGCAGCCTGGAAATGTATTTCAGCACCAGCGCCAGGAGAACGAAAGCCGACAAACCAATCACGGCCATGGTAACATTTCGGGTGCGTTCTTCCTCCATTGTCTTTTGCTTGGCCAGTTCCGCGCCGATTTCTTTTTTCTCGGTATCGTCAAAGGCCATACTGGAGACCGTTATCTGATCCCCCCGGGCGGTGTTGTACCCGATGGCGGCGGACACCACATCGCGTACCTGTTGAATCTCAGCCTGGGAATAATTGCCGTTCAACACCACCGATACCGAAAGCCTCTTTGGGCTTCCCGGTGCCTTTACCACAGTTTCTTCCTTGGCGGGAACCTGAAAATTGGTTGTGGTTTCCTCCTTTGAAAAACTGGATCCTCCGCCGCCCCCGCCCGCGGCCGGTATGCTTTTGCCCGGCAGATCCGAATCGGTGCCGGGAGATCCCCCGGCGCCCCCGGGGCCGTTGCCGGTTTCGCTGATGTTGTGCTCGCTTAACACCTGCCCCCTGTCATAGGAGGTGGATTTGTACTGCTGCTGGTCGAAATCGATCTCGGCCGTAACCATGGCCACCGCCATACCGGGTCCCAGTATCTGCCTGAGCATCCCCTGCACCCTGGTTTCCAGCTCTTTTTCAAAGGCCCGCCTTATCTCATTCCTGTCGGCAGTGGCCTTGGTAAGACTGGCGGATTTATCCCCCAGTTTCAGTCCGTCGCTAAGGGAATTTCCCTGCATATCAATTACGTGAATGTTTTCCGGTTTAAGCCCCTCCACGCTTCCTGCCACCAACTCCACAATGCCCTTAACATTTTCACCGGAGATTTTGACGGCGGGTTTAAGTTTAAGGGCGATGGAAGCCGAGGGCTCGGTCTGATCATTCAGGAAGAGACTTTTTTTCGGCATCACCAGATGGATCCGGGCCTGTTCCACCGCCTCCACCTGAATTATAGTCCTGCGCAGTTCTTCCTGCAGCGCCCTCTGGTAACCCACCTGCTGCTCAAATTCGGTGACCCCGAATTTCTTCTGGTCAAACAGCTCAAAACCAACTCCATTGCTGTACAGAGCGCCGTTGCTGGCTATTTTTATTCTGGTTTCATATACCATTTTTTCCGGCACTTCTATTGTTTTACCCTGGTTGGTAATCTGATAGGGTATTTTTTCCTTCTTCAACTCTTCGCTTATCGTGCCGGCGTCTTTCGGATCAAGCCCTGTAAACAAAGGAGCGTAAGGAGTCCTGAAAAGCGCCTGATTTAAAACAATCAGGCCCGCCAGCACCCCCGTCGCCGCCAGGATGGCAATTGCTTTCTGAGTTTGATTTAACGCACGCCATCTTTCACCGAACCTGGCCAAAAGTTGTTTAAAATTCACCTAACCACACCCTATTCAGTCGTCAGTCATCAGTCGTCAGGCGTCAGCCTCGTGGACATTTCACTGTCGTCAAATGTCTTCTATTCCGACGTCCAACGTCTTACGACCAATGTCTGAATATTAAACCTGCATCCGGGAGATCTCCTGATAAGCCTCAATAACCTTATTCCTGACCTCAACAGCCAGCTGCAGCATCAGCCTGGCCTGCTCGGCCGCAATGGTTACCTGGTGTATGTCCTGTATATCTCCCACCAGAAACTTCTTGGTGATATCATCCGATTTCACCTGGGCATTGTTTACATTATCCAGAGCATTTAACAGCATCTGTCCAAAGGACTTGTCCCCGTCCGCACCCTGGCTCTTATTGTTATCCGCACCCATTATTGCCTGCGGCAGAATCACCGGCGCCGGCGCAACAATCATGCACAAAACCTCCCATGACCCAGAACTCCACTAAATATCTTTTATTCTGGATTCTGAATTCTGGATTCTGGATTCTGACCCTAAATGCCAACATCCTGGCCATTACCCTCTTCCTATCTCCAGTGCTTTCATTGCCATGCTCTTGGCCGAGTTTATAGCGGTTACACTGGCCTCGTAGGCCCTGGTGGCTGTTATCATGTTAACCATTTCATTGGCGATATTTATATTGGGATACGCCACATAGCCCTTTTCATCGGCGTAAGGATGACTGGGGTCGTGAACCAGCCTGGGGCTGGCCGGGTCCTCGGTAACCCTGGGAACGTGAACCCCCATGCGATTGTAGCGCTCTTTTCCCGGAACCGAATTCGTTGTTGCTTCCAGAAGTTCAGAAAACACCGGAACCTGCCTTCTGTATGGCTGCAGGTTCGGATCACCGGGCTTGCCGGCGGTATTGATGTTTACAATATTGTTGGTAATCAGGTCCAGCCACAGCCTGTTGGACGTCATACCCGAGGCGCTGATGGCAAAAGAATCAAATAAAGGCATATTTTATCTGCCTCCCCTTATAACATAACCCAGAATACCCAACTTGCCGGAAAGGGAACCGGCGCTAAAGTCGTAAACAATCTGATTGGCCGCCAGATTTACCATCTCCTGGTCGATATCAACATTGTTCCGGCCATATCTCATAATAGTATCCCTCTCCTGCACCACCCGGGGGGCCACCTGGCTTATATCCGCCGCACCGCCAATATGCCGGGGGTTCGATGTGGCCAGGACCGGAGCCCTGGAGTCCAGGGCGCGCCTGAGCTGGTCCTGAAAAGAAACATAATACTTTTTGAAGCCCGGGGTGTTTACATTGGCCACGTTGTTGGCGATAATGCGCTGTGTAAGAGCTGAAGAGTCCAATTGCCTGGACAGGGCAACCATGACGGGACTGTCGAACAGGTTCATCAATATCCCTCCGGATTTCACAGAATCGTTGGTGAAAAATAATAATATTAGTACTTTTCCCAATGTTTTACTGCTCTGTCAGGCTTATAATTCTACAACTTCCGCCTTTATTCCTTCTAAAATACTCCAGATTTCTACTTTTTTTAACAGGAAGATGTATGCTCAAAATTTATAAAGCTCTAACTAAATACAAATTACTCCCTTGACCATAAAAGGAATGATGTTTATGATCTAGATATAGTTTTAATTAATAATTGTAAAAAAACAATAATAATTACCGAGGTTGTAAATGAATGAAGACAGACAAGACCTGCAGCCCATAGCAAAGGAATTCGGCATCAAAATGATTGTTCTTTTCGGCTCCAGGTCCGCCGGCAAACATCGCCCGAACAGCGATTGGGACTTGGGCATTTTGATGGATGAAAAAGTGCATGGAAAGTATTTCATGCCGGACTATAATTATTTTACGTGTCTTTTCGCAGAGCTGGCAAAATACTTTAGGAGCGGAAATCTACAGCTTGTTTTTTTGCACAGGGCATCTCCGTTGTTACAATTCGAAGCCGCCAGCAACGGCAAGCCGGTTTACCAGGATAAAGAAGACACTTTTACCAGTTTTGCCGTAATGTCCGCCAAAAAGCACTGGGACTGCGCCCCGCTATACAGGATGGAAGATAAATATATAAAAATGGCCTATGAGGATTTAAAGGATGGTTAAAGCTGCTGTAATAAAGAGAAAGCTTATCAAACTAAAGCAGTATTTAGATGAGCTTGGCCTGCTCAAAGACATCACTTACGATGAATACAAAGAGAACTTCCTTGTCCGCAGAACTGTCGAAAGGCTGATTCAGCTGACGGTGGATGTTGCCACGGATATTAACGCCCACATACTGGTGGATAACAATATTCCCCCTCCGCAGGACGCCTATTCATCATTTATTCAACTTGCCAAGCATGGTGCAATCACCCCCGGGCTGGCCGGGGAACTGGCTCCGGCCACGGGCGAAAGAAATGTTCTGGTACATGAATATGAACTGATTAATGACTTAATCGTACATCAAAGCATACCGATAGCGATAAAACTATTTTACAAATATTACAGTCAGATCGACAGGTATTTAAACAGCCTCAAGTAACCTGCTGCGACTTAAGGCGCGGTCTCGCCGGCACGTTTACCTGCTACCCCTTAAAGGGGTTATCGATTTGCCTTATCTTCGATGAGATCCGCTTCTTCCTGCTTCTTGATGTACTCTCGGATCACATCCTTGTTGATCCCAATCGTACTTACTTTCCTTTGAGATATCCCATAAACAGAAACCCCCCACTTATAGAAGTGGGGGTCTTGGAAATCAAATAAATTTATCCACAATCAGGCCCAACATCTTCTTGAAATGGGCCACCATGTCCAGAACCCGTTCCGGAGGAATTTCCCTGATCACGGTATGATCTTTTGTGTTTATAATCTTGACTACATACTCCCCGCTACTATTGTGCAAAGTAAACTGCAGCTCGGTATTATAGCTTTTCATGGTCTCATTGAAGAGGTCAATGGCTTTTTCAACTTCCTTGATATTAACTTGCCGTTCCTTTTGTCCTATGTCCCCCTGGTTCGTTCTAACCAGCCCCAGATTGGTGTCCCCGGCTGTCTTTCCAATGTCAGGCCTTACAGGTTCCACAGGCGCCGACTTGCCCACACCCTCTACTTTCATTTTTAATTCCCCCAAAATAAAATTTAGCCACAGAGATCACAGAGATCACGGAGAACACGGAGATCCTGTGTTCTCCGTAGCTCAAAAAATACCGCCCTTTACTATTTCCTTTTATCAATAAACACACTTTCCGAGAAATAGGGGGTTCTGCGAAAAGCGTTGACTGTCTGTCGGCATAACCTTAATTTTTCCCGCAGATCCTTGAACCTGGACATTTGCATTTCCAGCTTGGGTTTCTGCCGCCGGTCCATTTCCTGCATTTTTTCTACCAGATCCAGGCACAACCGCTGCTGTTCCTTAATCATTTTGCCGCTTACACCAAGGCCTTCCTCCCCCGCCAGATGATGCAGGCGCAGTGTAAGCTTTTTTATCTCCGCATCTAGAATATCGACCTTTTCCATACAACCCTGCCTGGCTTCAATAAACGCCAGTATTTCCTCCGGTTGGCCCGCTTCATTTAAGCCGGATCTTGTTTTTGTAGCCCCCAGCATTTCCTCCAGCAGTTTGTATTTCCGGCGGTGCAATATCAGCAGGTTCTGCAGCAAGATTTCCTCACAGCCGTGCAGTTCCATTTTATCAGCCCGTCTCTCCGACCAACTTTAGGGCATGCTGCCAGGTGTCACGCATATCCATTGCCAGTTCCAGCACTTCTCCGGCAATTTGACTGTCCTTTTTAGCATTGGCCTCCACAAGACGGCGGTTCATATATTCATACAGAGCCGATAGATTTCCAGCAAGATCGTAATTCTGATCCAATGTGTCATTAAGGTAGAACACAATCTCCTGACACCGCATAAGAGCATTATGGGACCCGTTAAGATCATTCTGGTCCATGGATATTAAAGCCCGCTTGATAAATTTCACCAAGCCGTCATAAAGCATTAAGGTAAGCTCTCCCCGGCTGGCGCCCTGCACCGCGTTCTGCTTGTACTGAAGGTACGGGTTCAATGCCAAGCTCATTTTGCATCTCCTTAACTTTTATTTTGATCTCCGCTAAACTGCTGTGACAACCAGGCGCTCTGGGCATTCATCCGGTTTACGGCCTTTTCCATGGCGGTAAACTGCCGCCAGTAGCGTTCTTCCATATCGTTCAGCCGGTTATTCCACCGGGCAATCTGCTTATCAAGGTCATACAACTTCTTACCCAGTGCGCTGCCATCGTACAGGCTGTAGGCAGACTGCATCCCGGCCTTTTCAATAATGCCCTTGACTGCGCCGTCCAGTTCATCATAAAGACGCTGGGCGACCCCCCGCTCCGATTCTTTAGTGGAATCGTTGGTAAATAATTTGGTGATCCCGTCGGGATCCGACTCTATGGCTTTCTTTAAGTCCGCCCCGTCATTTTTCAGGTACAGCTTACCATCTTCGACATACAGACCGGTTACGATACCGATGGCGGACAGGGAGTTATGGGTTGCTTTTTTACCGTCTACACTGACCGGCGTTATGCCCTCCACCACACTGCCGATGACGGTGCGCATTTTCCCCGCCGCCCCCGACAGGTAGTTGTCGTTCCGCAGCATACCGCTTTTAGCCTTTTCTTCCCATTCCTTCTGCTGGGTCTCGGTCATCTGTATCCTCTGGCCGTCCGTCAGGGGCAGGTAGTCTCTGTAATGCTCCTCGGACAGTTCACCGTTTATCAAACCGAGGGTGGTGTTGTACTGGTCGATAAAAGTTTTTATAGAATTGTAAACCGCATCGGTGTCGCTTTTTACTGAAATGGTGCTGGTGGCTCCCCCACCCTGTTTAAGGTTGAGCGTTATACCGTTTACGGTAGTGGTGTTGGTCTTGCTCTCCATATTCGTCACATCGCCGAAATCGAACTTTGCGTTCTGGCCCTGATAAAGGGCGCCCGTCTTGATGAGCAGTTTCAATGTGTTGCTTCCGTCACCGTTGGCGTCAGACAAAAAAGTTTTTGCGTCGCTGGCAACATTAATTCCGTAGTCCGTTCCCGTGCCGGTGGTAGTCAGAAAAAATCTGTTGTCGTTATAATCATAACTGGCACTTATACCCAATGCGTCGCTGTGCCTGTTGATTTCCGACACCAGTGAACTGACGGTGTGCGCACCGGTGTCAATATCAAAGGATTGAGACTTGCGCGCTCCGTCCACCAACTTTCCTTCCAGGGTAAAACTGACGGTACCGGATATCCCGAACTGGGCGGCCAAAGTTTTGGTGGTTCCGTCGGAGTTTGTTTCCTCGGCCAGCTTGGACTGGCTGCCCTTGGTTACACCCTGGGCCAGTTGAGTCACCTTGACATTGTATATCCCCGGCGCAGCCGAGTTGCCGGCGGCGGCGGTGACGGCGCTCTCATTGGACGAGGTGGCGGACTTGGCCTGGTAGGTTCCCTGTAATTTCATATTGAAGGTCGTGTTCTTCAATGTCATCAAAGAACTGTTGACCGTACGGTAATCAACCTGCCGCCATTCCACCAACTGCCTGTCTTGCTTTATTCTGTCCACCTTCATGCGCTGGGCCTTCATTAAATCGCTGACCATTTTGTCTATGTCAATACCGCTGGCAAGGCCGCCTATGCGTAAATTTGAACTCATACAGAACACCCGCTTTTTTATGTTTAAACAATTTATCGGATCTAAAAGCTGAAAACTTAAGATGCCGCAACTAAAATCTTTTTATTTTCGCAGAAAATCTGCCCGGAAAATTTAACCTTGACCAAAAAAAAACGACAAATATAATTAAGGTTAGTTGCAGCCCAATATCGTCACGGAAAAATGACTGGCGGCGGCCCCCCCCGGCAGCGTTGAAAAGGCCGGGCTCAAAGAGTTAAAGTCTGGAGGGATTACTGTGCTTCGGGAACAAAAGGTATTCACCTTCCCGGCGGGCCTGCCGGGCCTGCCACTGGAACTGACCAGGTTCGCCCTCATCGCCCTGTCGGAAGACTCGCCTTTTTTCTTCCTGCAGTCCCTGGAGGATGAAAACACTGGATTTATCCTGGTAAACCCCTTTGCGCTGTTTCCCGGTTATGAATTCGACCTGCCGGACGCGGAAGCCGAAACCCTGGGTTTTGGCGCGCCGGAACAGGCAGCGGTGTTCTGCATAGTCAATGCCGTCCGCGGTTTTAAAAACGCCACCGCCAACCTCCTGGCCCCGGTGGCAATGAATACCGCCACCGGCACAGCCCGCCAGGTTGTACTGAACGACCGGCGCTACGGCGTTCGCCACCCCCTGCCGGCAACAGCCGGAAAATCAGCCGCGGAGGACAGATAAATGCTTGTACTGTCAAGAAAAAAGGGGCAGTCTCTGAATATCGGCGACAATATACGCATAGTGCTGCTGGAGGTGGCCGGCGACACGGCGCGCATCGGCATCGAGGCCCCGCCGGAGGTGGCCGTCTACCGCAGTGAGATCTACCGGGCCATCCGGCGGGAAAACATGGAGGCCATCACTTCCAGGGACATCCTGGCAGAATTCGGGTCCCTGGTCAAACCTGCAGAAACAGATAAAAAATTGGGCAAAAAGTTCGGGCAGCCCTAAACCCTGACAAAAGACCGCCGATATAAACAGCAGGAGGTTTTATTCTGACGGTCGACAGGATAAGGCCCCCAGCGCCGCAAAGGACTGCGGCGAGAAGAATTCAAGGAGGAAGATATTATGAGAATCAACCACAACATCGCAGCCCTGAACACCTACCGCCAGTTGTCCAACAACAACATCATCACCTCCAAGTCGCTGGAGAAACTGTCCTCGGGCCTGCGCATCAACCGCGCCGGTGACGACGCCGCCGGACTGGCCATCAGCGAAAAAATGCGCGGCCAAATCCGTGGATTGGACCAGGCGGTGCGCAACTCCCAGGACGGCATCTCCATGCTGCAGACGGCTGAGGGCGCCCTGAACGAAAGTCACTCCATCCTGCAGCGGATGCGCGAACTGGCCGTGCAGTCCGCCAACGACACCAACACCACTGCCGACCGGGCCCAGATCCAAAAGGAAATTGACCAGCTGAGTTCCGAGATCAACCGCATTGCCACCACCACCGAGTTCAACACCAAAAAGCTGATCAACGGCGATATGGGCGTGGCCGTAAGCGCAGCTCTCGGGACCCAGTTGTCGGGGACAGTGATTCTGCGGGCCTCGGGCGGCGCCCTGGCCGCCGGCGCAACCTCGCTGGCGGCCCTGGCCGACGCCAACAGCAACGTGTACGGGATCGTCACCGGCGACACCATCACCCTGACCGGCAAAAAGGGAGACACCTATGTTTCTGCGGCGTATACCGTGGCTGCCGGCACCGGCACCGTCGGAAGTTTCCTGGAATGGGTCAGCGATCAGTTCGCCATCAGCGCCAGCGGAAAAGTGGAAATCAACGCCAGCGGTGCGATCTACGTATCGGGCCAGGGCGGAACCAACTACGACCTGGGCGCCATCACCTTGACGGTCAAGGACAGCAGCGGCAACATCCGCAACTCGGCCACCGAGGATCTCTCCGCCCTGGAAAAAATAAGAAGCGCCCAGGACAAACGGACGGACGGCACCAACATCCTGGCCATCGGGGCGAACAACGGCCAGACTCTGGAAATCAATGTTGCAGACATGCAGGCCATAGCCCTGGGCATAAACGGGCTGAAGGTGGAGACCCAGTCCCAGGCCAATATTTCCATTAAGATTGTCGACTCGGCCATCACCCTGGTATCCACCGAGCGGTCCAAGCTCGGCGCCTATCAGAACCGCCTGGAACACACCATCAACAATCTGGGCACCTCGTCCGAGAACCTGGCGGCAGCCGAGTCCCGGATCCGCGACGTGGACATGGCCAAAGAGATGATGGAGTTCACCAAGATGAACATCCTGACCCAGGCCGCCACCGCCATGCTGGCCCAGGCCAACCAGCAGCCCCAGGGAGTTCTCCAGTTGCTCCGGTAACAAAAAACAACGGTAAAGAGTGGCGGTTATAACCGCCACTCTTTACTTAAAGGCAGATGAGTATGGCATACAGATACAACCTGTTCAGTTTTGCCGGCAGGGGCGAATACTGGAAGTTTTTAATATCCGCAGTGGAGGACGACCGGCAGTATTTTTTAGCGGACCGGAGTTGTCTTTCCGGGAATGCAATCAAAAACGGGGTTTCAAGCGGTACTTTTAACGGACAACAGGTATTGACACAGGACTACCTGGAAAATATTCTAATAATACATTCCGGTTTCGAAGGCGTCGCCGCTGAAATAAACGGCGTTGTCAGCAAATTTTTTGCGGGCAACTCATTCTCATGGATCAGCGACACACTGCCGACCATCGAAAAGATGCAGCGGTTAACGGATCTGTACGGGCCGTGCCTGCCGGACTTCGGGGATCTCCTGGCCCTGCTTAAAGATGCGCTGCGGCACATGCGGGGAAACGATCTCTACGCCTTTTGCGACACCCTGTTTCTTGTGCGCCGTTACCTTCAAAAATACATGGATCTTATCGGGCGGGACATTCAATGCCTGAGGGAATTCGGGTGCTTTGAAAATGCATGATGAGCTTACTGAAAAAATTATTTCACTGGCCGGTTCTCTTCCAAAGGATGAAATCCAGAAGCGGCTTGACGAATGCCTGCTCAACCGGCAGTACGGCAGCCGCCTGGCGCCGGAGCGGGAGGCGGACACTTGGGCCGGGGCTTTTTACGACCCGGACAAAGAAGTGTTTCTGGTCATCGGCACAGGCAGGCTCCACTACCACAAAGAGCTGATCAAAAGGCTGAAAAAATCGCAGACACTTTTTATCCTGGACTGGAAGCTGCCTCTAATCGCCGCGGCTCTGGCTGACGGGATGGATCCCGACGCACGGCCAACCATCATGTTCCGCTTTTTGCGAAGCTTTCCGGAAATGATGCTGTCCATCATGGGAATCTTCGACCGCTATCTTACCAGGCCGATTAAATTCGCCATAATTCCGCCGTATCAATTTATGTTTCCGGAAGAATCGGAAAAAATACAGACCCAGTTAAAGGAATTCATTACCATAAATCTCGTCCGATCGGTAACCATTGAACTGTTCGGACTGGAATGGACCACCAACATCCACAGGAATCTGCCTCACATGCTGCAAAGGGGCGTTCCGTTCAAACACCAGGCCGGGCAATTTCAAAATGTTCCGGCGGTGGTGGTCTCGGCCGGCCCGTCACTGGAAAAAAATATTCACCTGCTGCCGGAATTATATGATAAAGCGGTGATCATAGCCGCCGGATCGTCCATTGAAACCTTGGTGAAGGAGTACAACATTAAACCTCACTTTTTGGCCTCCTTCGACGCCGGTGCGGGCAATTACCCCCACTTTCAGCGCCTGGACACCAAGCCGCTGAGGCTTATCTTTACCGGCGACATCTACCCGCGCATTTTAGAAGAGTTTGAGGGAATCCTGATTCCCGTGGAGGCTTCAAGCAAGCAGACATATGACTTATACAAGAGTTACGGGGCACCGACTCTGGGAGAGGCCAAGGTGGGGCCCTCGGTGGCTAATTTTGCGCTGGACATCGCCGTCCAACTGGGCTGCAACCCGGTTGTCCTGATCGGTCAGGACCTGGCGCTGCGGGACGGCAAATCCCATGCCAGTGGTAATTACTACTGTACGGATGTCGGCGCTGAAGACCTGTCCACCTTTATCCAGGTCAAGGGAAATGTGGATGAATTTGTATACACCAGCAAGTCCTGGCTGACCATGTTAAAGTTTTTTGAAGATCAGATCAAGTCCTACGGGCAGCAGACCATCATCAACGCCACCGAGGGCGGCGCCTTTATCCAGGGCACCATGGTCATGCCGTTGCGGGAAGTTATTGACCAGTACATGACCGAGCGGCGCAAGGTGGAGGAAAAAATAAGCTCTGCTTTGAAAAAGCCCCCTGAGGTTGGCGGGCCGGTGGAAGAAATACTGTCCAAAGTGCTGGCGGAAGCGCAAAAAATTTCGGTGCTTATAAACCGGACCCTGCCTGAAATAGACAGATTGCTGATAAAACTGAAGAACGGCACGTTAAAGCAAAAAAATCAAAAAATGATCGGATATATCAAGAAAAAAGAGGACCAATTGCTGGCCTCTGAAGTTTATAAGCATATCATAAGAACCATTATATACGGCCGGATTTTTTATTATGAAAGGCATTATTCCCGTTTGTCCGCCGAACAGCCCCGCAATGTGGAACTGTGGGTGGCGGAGTACCAAAAAATTCTTTTTGAAAGCGCCAGGGACGCCTTAAACGTCTACCTGGAAGAAGTCAGTCCGGCAACCGGTAACACAGACTTTTAAAGAAGGCATGGGGCGTATTTATGAAACTGGGCCTTGGCGCCGTACAGTTTGGAATGGATTACGGCATAGCAAACCGGGAAGGGCGGACCCAGCCGAAAGAGACGGCCAGAATACTGGCGGCGGCGGCCCAAAGCGGAGTGCGCATTCTGGATACAGCCGCTCTTTACGGGAACAGCGAAGATGTTTTGGGCCGCTTCCTCCCCCGGCGACACCCTTTTTCCATCGTCACCAAGACGCCGGGGTTCGGAAGCGACTGCCCCGGCAAGGACAATGCCCGGCTGCTGGAGGACACCTTTCACCGATCCCTGGCCAGACTGGGACAGCCGTCGGTCTACGGTCTGCTTGTCCATCAGGCCGATGACCTGCTGGCCCCGGACAGCGGCCTGATCATGGAGAGGATGCTGTCCCTGAAACGGCGCGGTCTGGTGGAAAAAATAGGCGTTTCCGTCTATACCGGCCGGCAGATCGACCAAATGCTGGACAACTATCCGCTGGATTTGATCCAGTTGCCGATCAACGCCCTTGACCAAAGGCTGCTTTCCGGCGGTCACCTGGCAAGGCTGAAAAAGGCCGGAGTGGAAATTCACGCCCGGTCTGTGTTCCTTCAGGGGCTGCTGTTGATGGACCCGGATACACTGCCTTCTTACTTTGACCCGGTCAGGGATTGCCTCAGAAATTATCATCGGACAATCCGCCGCTGGGAAATGACGCCGGTTGAGGCCGCCTTGGGATTTGTGGCCGGACTGGAGGAAATCGACGTGGTAATCTGCGGCGTGAATAACCACCGGCAGTTGCAGGAACTGGCCGCCCAGACGCAGAAGCCGGTTGACAGAAAAAAATTCTCCCGATTCGCTGTGACTGACGAGGACATATTGAATCCGTCTTTGTGGAGGCTTTAAAAAATCAAGTTCTGTTTTAAGGATGGTAGTCTTTTATGATTTTAGCCATTCTCCAGGCAAGGGTCTCTTCAACCCGGCTCCCCGGAAAAGCGCTTATGCCCCTCCTGGGCAAACCAATGCTGATTAGGCAAATCGACCGGGTTCGGCGCGCCGGACTGATTGACCGGCTGCTGGTGGCCACCAGCAGCGACGCCTCGGACGATCCCCTTGAGAAGCTTTGCCTGGAAAACGGCATTGTTTGTTTCCGGGGCAGTATGGACGACGTGCTGGACAGGTTTTACCAGGCAGCCAAACCCGGTAAGCCGGACCACGTGGTCCGGCTTACCGGGGACTGCCCCCTGACCGACCCGCGCCTGATTGACCGGGTGATTGCCTTCCACCTGCGGGGTGGTTTTGACTACACCAGCAACACGGTGAATCCCACCTTCCCGGACGGGCTGGATGTGGAGGTTCTCCGCTTTTCCTGCCTGCGGCAGGCCTGGGAAGAGGCAAAACTGCCCTCCCAGCGGGAACATGTCACCCTGTTCCTGCACCGCCATCCCGAACGGTTCAGTATAGGCAGCCTGAAAAACGGGTCCGATCTTTCATCGCTGCGCTGGACGGTGGACGAGCCGCCAGATTTTGAGCTGGTGACCAGGATTTACGAGGCGCTGTACCCGTCGAACCCGGAATTCGCCACTGAGGACATCCTGGCCCTGCTGGCCGGAAACCCCCGGCTTATGGACATTAATGCCGGATATCAGCGCAACGCCGGGCTGCAAAAATCACTGCTGGAAGATGAAAGAGGGAAGGAATAAAAATGTCGGAACGTTACCGCCTTTCAGAGGAAATGCTGGCCAGGGCGCTGAACACCATCCCCCTTGGCACCCAGACCTTCAGCAAGAGCTGGACCCAATACCCCCTGGGTGTTTCACCCTACTTTGTGCAAAGGGGGCTGGGCAGCCATGTCTGGGACATAGACGGCAATGAATATATTGATTTCGTCAACAGCCTTGCGGCTATAACCCTGGGCTATAACGACCCGGACGTGACCGCCGCCGTCCGTGCGCAATTGGAGGAGGGAGTAATTTTTTCCCTGCCCCATTCCCTGGAAATCAGGGTGGCTGAAAAAATTGCAGAGATGGTGCCCTGCGCGGAAATGGTACGCTTCGGCAAGAACGGATCCGACGCCACCACCGGGGCGGTTCGCCTGGCCCGGGCCTATACCGGTCGGGAACACGCAGCCGTGTGCGGCTATCACGGCTGGCAGGACTGGTACATCGGATCCACCGTCCGCCACCTCGGCGTCCCCAAGGCAACCCGGGAATTGACGCACGCCTTTGACTATAATAATATAGATTCATTACATAACATATTCAATATATGGCCGGGTCAGGTAGCAGCGGTCATCCTTGAGCCAATGAACGCCGCCGAGCCGGAAAGCAGCTTTTTGGAAAACGTCAGGGAACTGGCGCATAAAAACGGGGCGGTGCTGATTTTTGACGAGATCATAACGGGATTCCGCTACGCCAACGGCGGCGCCCAGGAATATTTCGGCGTTATCCCGGATCTTGCCACATTCGGCAAGGGGCTGGCCAACGGCTACCCGGTATCCGCCGTGGCCGGTCGGGCCGATATCATGCGACTGATGGAGGATGTCTTTTTCTCTTTCACCTTCGGCGGTGAAGCCCTTTCCCTGGCGGCGGCCCTGGCCACCATGCACAAGCTGCAGCGGTGCCCCGTCATTGAAACCATGTGCAGCCAGGGCCGCAAAGTATTGGATGGGACCCGGGCGCTGATTGACCGCCACGGGATAGGCGATGTAATTTCCCTGTCCGGCCACCCGGCCTGGTCATTTCTGCTGTTTAAAGACGCCGGACCCTACAGCCAGTGGGAGATAAAAACGCTGTTCCTGCAGGAGATGTTTGCCCGGGGCATCCTGATCCTGAGCACACACAACATCAGTTACTCCCACAGCGATGCCGATATTGCCGTGCTTTTTGACGCCTATGACGAAGTGTTCCCTATTATAAAGGACGCCGTCATCAATTCTGCCCTGGACCGTTACCTCCGCTGCCGGCCTCTTGAGCCGTTGTTCAAAATCCGTTAAGACCTTGGTTGGTGATCAAGACCATGGATGTCGTTTTTCGTGTCGATGCTTCCGTACAAATGGGAACCGGTCATCTAATGCGCTGCCTCACCCTGGCGGACGGCCTGCGGGCAAAAGGCGCCGAAAAAATATACTTTGTCTGCCGCTTACCGCCGGGCAATCTCTGTCAGTACCTGGAAAGCAAAGGCCATGTTGTTTATCGCATGCCCTGTTCACCTCAGTGGCTGGAAACCGACGCCGAAGATACCAGAACCCTGTTAGCGGGGATAGGCGGAATAAACTGGCTGGTGGTGGACCACTACGCCCTGGACAGCCGGTGGGAAACTCAAATGCGGCCCTACGCCAGAAAAATAATGGTTATCGACGATCTGGCGGACCGCCCCCACGACTGCGACCTGCTGCTGGACCAAAATCTGTACGAAAACATGGAAACCCGCTACCGGGGGCTGGTTCAGGAACACTGCCGGCAGCTTTTGGGGCCGAAATATGCTCTGCTGCGCCCGGAATTCAGGGACGTGCGAAAAAACCTGAGAAAGCGCGACGGCGCCGTTCACCGCATACTGGTCTTTTTTGGCGGCAGCGACCCCACCAACGAGACCGCCAAGGCGCTGGAGGCGGTACGGATGATCAAACGGCCCGATATTCACCTTGATGTGGTGGTGGGCGCCGCCAACCCCCATCAGAATCAGATAAAGAAACTGTGCTCCACCCTGCCCAACACTGCTTACTTTTGCCAGGTGAGCAACATGGCAAAACTGATGGCAGAGGCGGATCTGGCCATAGGCGCCGGGGGAACGGCCACCTGGGAGAGATGTTTTCTGGGACTCCCATCCATAACCATGATCGTCGCCCGAAACCAGGCCGACACCACCGCAGCCGTTGCGGCGCACGGCGCGGCCTGGAACCTTGGGTGGAGCGGCGGCGTCAGTCCGGATCGTCTGGCGGATTCAGTCAAAATGGCGCTGGACAGCCCTGCGCTGCTGAGATACATTGGGCTGAACGCCATGCGGATAATGGGAAACGGGCCATTTTATAAAAGTGCGGTAGTACAGGCCATTATGGGGGACGACAATGCCGTGGCGTAAAAATTACCGGACCAGGCCCATAGAAGAGGCCGACCTGGAAAAAGTGCTGGCATGGCGCAACTCCGACCGCATCCGGTCGGTTATGTTCACCGATCAGGTTATTGACATGAACGAACACCGGGCTTGGTTTGAAAGTTTGAGCCGTGAAAACACAGCCATTTGTATGGTCTTTGAATTTCAGGGACGCCCGGTGGGAGTAGTCAACATTGTCCGGATCGACAGGTATAACAATAAGTGCTCCTGGGGGTTTTACCTGGGGGAGGTTGATGTGCCCTGCGGTACCGGCGCAGCGATGGGATTTCTTGCCCTGGAGCATATTTTTGAGGTGTTGGGCATCCGCAAATTGCTGGCCGAGGCGCTGGCTCTCAACAGGCGGAGTGTCAATTTCCATAAAAAGCTGGGCTTTGTTGAAGAGGGGCTTTTGGTCGGGCATGTATTAAAAAACGGCGTTTATGAAGATGTCGTCACCATGGCCCTTTTCAACAAAGACTGGAAAAACTCAAAGAGCAGATTGGAGAAATTATGCTGGGGCGGCATGGTAAAATGATGAATGAGATATTGATTCAGGACAAAAAGATTGGCCCCAACCACCCTCCTTTGATCATCGCCGAAATGTCCGGCAATCACAACCAGTCCCTGGAACAGGCGCTGGAAATCGTGGAAGCGGCGGCAAAGGCAGGGGCGCATGGGCTGAAGATTCAGACTTATACCGCCGATACCATGACACTGGATATCGACGGCGGCGAATTTTTCATTGCTGATCCGGAAAGTCTGTGGAAGGGCGATTCCCTTTACAGCCTTTACCAGCAGGCCTGTACACCATGGGAGTGGCACAAGCCGGTTTTTGACCGCTGCCGGGAACTGGGACTAATCTGCTTCAGCACCCCCTTTGATGAAACAGCGGTGGACTTCCTGGAATCACTGGGTTTCCCCTGCTACAAAATCGCTTCTTTTGAAAACACAGACCTCCCCCTGATCGAAAAAGTGGCCGCCACCGGCAAACCCGTGATCATTTCCACCGGCATGGCCACAGCGGCCGAGTTGGACGAAACCGTCCGCACCGCCCGGAAAGCCGGCTGCTGCGATTTGATTTTACTGAAGTGCACCAGCTCCTACCCGGCTTCGCCTGAAAACACCAATATCCTCACCATCCCACACATGCGCGACCTTTTCCAGTGTCAGACCGGTTTGTCCGACCACACCATGGGCATCGGAGCAGCCCTGGCCAGCGTTGCTTTAGGGGCCACGGTAATTGAAAAACACCTTACTTTGTCCCGGGCCGGCGGAGGGGTGGACGCCGCCTTTTCCATGGAACCGGAAGAAATGCGGACGCTGGTGGTTGAGAGTGCAAGGGCTTGGCAGGCGCTGGGTAAAATCAGTTACGGCCCCGCAGAGAAAGAACAAGCCTCGCTTAAATTTCGCAGGTCCCTATACATTACACAAGACCTGCGGACTGGGGACACTCTGACCGCTGAAAACCTGAGACGCATCAGGCCGGGCTTCGGCCTGCCGCCCAAATACTATGAAATCTTGCTGGGTAAAAAAGTCAGGCGAGACATAAAAAAAGGCACACCAGTCAGCTGGGATATATTAATTTAATGAGGTACATGAAAATGGAAAGTCTACTGGAAGGCAAATCCGTCTTAATCACCGGCGGGACCGGGTCTTTCGGCAAAAAGTTTGCCCGCCACGTGCTTGACCGCTTTAACCCCCGGAGGGTCATTGTTTTCAGCCGGGACGAACTGAAGCAGTTTGAAATGGAAAGAGAATTCAGCGACGAAAGGCTGCGGTTCTTCATCGGCGACGTGCGGGACAGGGACAGGCTTTACCGGGCCTTTGCCGGAGTGGACCTGGTGGTGCACGCAGCCGCTTTAAAGCAGGTGCCGGCCTGTGAATACAACCCCTTTGAAGCCGTCAAGACCAATGTCCTGGGCGCCCAAAACATAATCGAGGCCGCCATTGACCGCGGAGTCAGGCGGGTGGTGGCTTTAAGCACCGACAAGGCGGCCAGCCCTGTCAACCTTTACGGCGCCACCAAGTTGTGCTCGGACAAGTTGTTTATTGCCGGCAACTCCTATGCCGGGGGCAGGGAGACCCGCTTTTCGGTGGTGCGTTACGGCAACGTGGTGGGCAGCCGGGGCAGCGTCATCCCTTTATTCAAAAAACAACGGGAAACCGGGGTGATAACTATCACCGACCCCAGGATGACCAGGTTTTGGATTACCCTGGAGCAGGGAGTTCAATTTGTTTTAAACTGCCTGGCCGGCATGCACGGGGGGGAGACTTTCGTGCCCAAGATTCCCAGCATGAAAGTCACCGACCTGTCCGAAGCCGTCGCGCCGGGCTGCCGCCGGGAGTTTATCGGCATCCGCCCCGGCGAAAAACTCCACGAGGTGATGATCACCGATGACGACGCCAGGAATACCATCGAACTGGATAAACATTACGTGATCCAACCCCAGTTTCCCTGGTGGAGCAGGGAAAACTTCTCCGGCGGCCGGCCGGTGCCGGACAACTTCCGCTACAGCAGCGACACCAATACCTGGTGGTTAACCATTGATGAGCTGCGCCTGCTGGCGGGCGAATAAAACTACCCAATATGCGGGATTAAGTGGTGTAGAGATGGAATTTTTACCATACGGAAAACAGTATCTGGACGAGGACGATATTCAGGCCGTGGTGGAAGTCTTGCGATCCGACCGGCTGACCACCGGACCAAAGGTGGAAGAATTTGAAAGGTCCCTGGCCCGACGGTCCGGGACCGGGTACGCCGTCGCTTTCAACTCCGGCACGGCGGCGCTGCACGCCGCCTACTTCGCCGCCGGGGTAGGGCCGGGAGACGAGGTGATCACCTCCCCCGTTACCTTCGCAGCTACCGCCAACGCAGCCTTATTTCTGGGGGCTAGGCCGGTATTTGCCGATATCAGGCGGGATACGGCAAACATAGACCCTGCGGAACTGGAACGCCACATCACACCCCGAACCAAGGTGCTGGCGCCGGTGGATTTTGCCGGGCACCCGGCGGATCTGAACATCATCATGGATATTGCCGGCAAATACGGCCTGGTGGTGGTGGAAGACGCGGCCCACGCCCTGGGGGCGGCCTACTGCGGCAGGCCGGTGGGATCCCTGGCTCACCTGACCATCTTCAGCTTTCACCCGGTTAAGCACATCACCACCGGAGAGGGCGGCGCCGTGGTTACTGACAATAAAGACTACTACGAAAAAATGCTGGCCTTCCGGTCCCACGGCATAGTCCGGGAAACTAAAAAACTCAGCCGGTGGCACGGGCCCTGGTATCACGAAATGCATTACCTGGGCTACAATTACCGGCTTACCGATATCCAGTGCGCGCTGGGCGTCAGCCAGCTGAAGAAGTTGGACCAGTTTCTGGAAAAGAGGCAGGCCCTGGTGGATTATTACAACCGTCAGTTAAGCGGCTTAAAAATGATAGTCCTTCCCGTTACCCTGGCGGACTGCTCCCCGGCCTGGCATCTTTATGTAATCAGGTTGAAAGGCCACCGTCCTCACCGGCGGGAATTGTATGAAGAACTGCACCGGGCCGGGATCGGCGTCCAGGTGCATTATTTACCGGTTTATTGGCACCCTTATTATCAAAAATTGGGTTATCCCGAGGGGTTGTGCCCCATAGCCGAGGATTATTACCAGCGGGCTTTGAGTCTGCCCCTCTTCCCGGCCATGAGCGAAGACATTGCACGCCGCATAGTCTTAGAATTGACGCAGATACTGGATAAAAATTTTTAGTCAAATATATAATGCCGCGCCATGTATGCATACCCGTTTAAATTATTACTGTACCAGGTCGTTATAAAAAGCCCTGAACAGGGGCTGGCAGTCAAAGTATTCCCGCCAGGTTTCCTCTAAAAAAGTATACCTGGCCGGTTCATTTTTGCTTAAAAGCACTTTGCCGCTGGTGGCGTGGTAACGCAGGGCGACGGGGGCGCAGTTCAACGTCAGCACGTCCACCGGCATGCCCGCCAGGGGATCCAGAAGCATGGCCAGCCTGGCCTCGTATTCCCAGTGTTCCCGTTTTAGCGCAGCGCCTTCCAGGTACACCGCAATGTCTATGTCGCCGCACGGGACGGGCAGGAGGAAGGAGCCGTGGAGGTAGGCAAAGATGACTTCTTTGTGGCGGGATAATTCTCTTTTCAAAATGCTTCTAATCTTCTTTTTCTCTGCTGCCGTCAGGAGGCGCTTCTCTTTGTCCATTTTTCACCCTTTCCTTGACAGCAAAAATGATTTTATTTGGTCTATATAATTAATGAGGTCCCTGTTATCGCTTTTCAGCACGCTGTAGACAATGGAGTCGTCAACCCTGCCGTATTGGTGCACCAGGAGGTTCCGGAATTTGGCCATGGATACCAGATTCAATGCCAGGTCCTTTGATATTATACGATTTTCTTCTAAAATACGAAAACAATCGGCGTAGCTTTTTGGTGCTTCTTTGGCCAGCCTGGCGGCCAGGTGGTTGCAGATGTTTTGGGCTGCCTCGATAGCCAGTATAAGCTGGTACTTGGCGCCTGAAATGGCTATCTGATCATTTAGAAGATCCTTTTTTTCTATGGCTGCTATTCTATCCAGAAGGGAAATCGATTTTTCAATATCAGCCATCTTTTCCATAATCAAATCATGATTAATATGTAATTTTTTTCCTGTTCTCAACCCCATTGGATGACCCTCCGGCACAATTTTACGCAATAAATACCATGCCGGCGCCGAAATGTCAATATGGCGCCGGCTATGCGTATCCGTTTAAATTCTTGCCCCTGCCGTTCTCAATTTCCTCAAGCCAGGCCTCGGCCTCTTCCAGGGTAAACTCCCTTTCCGCCCCGGTCCGCCGGTCCCGGGCATTTATTCTGGGCTTTTCCCCACGCTTTACCCCAAAATCCATGGGCCGGTTGAAGGCTTGCGCAGCTTTACGCATACGCTCCACTGCCTTATTCAAATCATATAGCTGTCTGCGCAGGACAGGGTCCTCACTCTGCAGCAAGGCCGCTTCGGCAGGTGTCTTGACCTTGCCGGCCTCCAGCCCCCGGGCGGCATCCTGGGCAATTATGGCCTGAAGTCCTCCGGCTCCTATTTTCACGGCAGTTCCCTTCCTTCTAACATAAACTAAGTGTTTACTTCAAAAAATCAAGAAGAGATACCCGCATTATATTTGCCCCCGAAGCCAGTGACGCCTGGAAGGTCACCTGTTCCTGGCTCATGCTGATGGACAGCTTGTATACATCGGCGTCTTCCAATTTAGACTGAGATTCGGTAAGTTTTGTCTCCAAATCTAAAATCTGATCCTTCAGCGCCTCAAAATGCCTGGTCCGGGCGCCAATGCCCACCCTTCTCTCCAATAACTGGTCAAGTTTCAGTTGTATTGATCCGATACTGTTGCTTGTTCCTATATGATCACCATTTTTCAAGTTGTCTCTCAGCCTGAACATTACATCGAATATACCTTCATCCACCGCATTATCCTTGGGAACGGTGGGATTATACACCTCATAAACCCCCGGGGCGGTTTCAGTTCCATGGCCAAAGACACCCGTCTTACTGTCAATGATTACCTTGTACCGGTCTCCGTCGGACACCCCTGTCATGTCTATCTTGAGACCTTCCAGTTCATCGGCGGCGCCGTTAACGGTAATCACATCCCCAACAACGGTAAAAGAGGTTACCAGACCGGGGGCAGGCGTAGCTCCGTCCAGGGTGGTGGAGTTGGTTATGCTGTAAGCGCCCGCTGTTCGGGTAACGGTGAATATACCGGTATTGTTTAATTTGGACGGTATCTGACGCTGTGTGATTGTGGGCAAGGTGGTGGTTGTGGACACCAGCGGTTCAATCTGAAAGCCGGTGGTGATACCCGGAGCATCTATGCGATAGTTTTCCCCGGATAATACTTCCCTGAAAATGCCGTTCAAGTCCCCGGTGTATGTAATTGTGTCCCCGGTTCTCTTGAAGGGAGGCATGCTGTTTTTGGTTCCGGCGTATATATGCCTGCCTCCCACACTGGAATTGGCCAGATCCACCATATGGTCAACCATTTTATCTATCTGCTCGCCCAGGGCAGCCATATCCTGTGGAGCGTATGTTGCGTTTGCTCCCTGAACGGCCATCTGTGACGACTGGTTTAAAATGTCACCCAGGGTCTGCATTGTGCTGTCATTAAGGTTTAGATAACTGAGTCCGTCATCCAGGTTGCGGTCGTTCTGTTCCATATAGGACAGTGTAGATTTCAACGAAAGCAACTGGCTTATACTTTCCGGACGGTCGCTGGGCCTGATCATGCTCTTGCCGGTGGCCAAATGCTCCTGGGATCGGGATAGCCTGTAAAGATTTCTCTGTATATTCCCGTTCAGGTTATTGGCAATCATCCTGTTTGTTACTCTCACCTAAGCCCACCCCTTTTTACTAAGTCATCCGGTTGATTAATACATCCAGCAGATCGTCCACCATGCTGACCACCCGGGCCGAGGCCTGGTAGCCGTATTGGAACTGAACCATTTTGGACAGTTCCTCGTCCACCGATACCCCTGAAACGGACTCCCTGAGGTTATACATCTGTTCCTGTATGGCCTGCTGATTGGCCGCCATTCCATCGGTGCCCCGGGCCTTGTTGCCCACGTCAGCGGTCAGAAGCCCGTAGCTTTGCTCTATTGTGTAATTACGTGACAGATCCATGTTTTCATGCCGTATTCCGGCAATTTTGGAAGCCTTTGTGCCCTCTATAATATTGGGATCGCTCACCACTGCATTGTTTACTGCAAAATTTCCCGTGGCCAGTGATCCCATAAAGAAATCAGGGATGCCGGCTGCAGGGGGTGTACTGTTCTTCTCACGAATCTTATCTCTCAAGTTCACTGCCATATTGTCCAGATTTCCTTTAAAACCTATAATGCTCTGCCGGGCCTTCTCCAACCCCAGCAGCGAACCGCCCATGGCTGTGTTGTCAACCTGAGCTGTAAGGTTAACCATTTTTCCCAGATTGCTTTCATGTAATTCCAGATGACCATTCTCCGGCCCGGGGTCATTGTTTATCCTCAATGAAAAAGTGGTATTCAGGCGGGGGACGGTGGTGATGGTGGCCCCGAATAAGGTCATTGTTATTTCTCCGGTGGGCTTGCCGTTATCTGTCTTGTGCGTAACTGTAAGAGGTCCGAATTTAGACAGCTCATCCAAAAGCAAATCCCTTTTATCCATAAGGTCGTTGGGCTGCTGCCCCACCCGGTATATTTTCATAATATCGGAGGTCAGGTTTTGAATCTGGGTAAAAAGGTCGTTGGCCCTGGCCACCTGGTCCTTCAGCTGACCGCTCTCCACCGCCGGTAAAGTACCCGGCTTGATAATGCTTTCCTGTATATCGTTCAGTTGATTATATGTATAAGTCATAAGCGAGGCAAGCTGAACTCCCATTTCCTTCACCGATGCCTTGACACCGGGGTCCTGGGGATTGTTGTTAAGGTTTTGCCAGCCCTTGAAAAATTCCACCAATTGATCATTAATGCCCGAAGAGGCTGGCTCGGCAAAACTGGCCTCCACCCTTTTTAATATGCTAATCTGATCCTCCCAGTAGTACCGGTCTGAGTTGGATCGGCGAAGCTGGGGGTCCATGTACTCATCCCGGATTCGCCTGATAATGCTTGTTGTTATACCGCTGCCCAGCTGGCCCGGGGTGGCGGGGCTGTTCAAGTCCGGGGCGGTGTAGGGATCGGTCTGGGTAAATACCGCCTCCTGCCTGGTATACCCCTCGGTGCTGGCATTGGCCAGGTTATGGCCGGTGACGTCCAGCGCCCTCTGGTGTGTCTGCAGTCCCCTTCTGCCTATTTCCAGTCCGAAAAATGTTCCCGGCACGGGAGTTCACCACCTTTACCACTTTTTATACCTTCTTGTCCAGCAGCGACAGCTTCAGGGGTTCTTCCACTTTCTTGCCGGCAGGAGAATATGCCTTCCCGGTTTGGGTGAATATTCTTAATATCATCTCATTTACCCGCATGGCCTGTTTGGTGAGACTTTCGTTCAGAGCATTTATTTCATCCAGCTCCAGCGCCATACTTTTCATGCTTTCCCTGATGGCGTTCAGTTCCCCTATAATGCCGGAGGGTGCTGTGTCTGTGAACTGGCTGAGGCTGACGTCATCCGGCAAGCCCAACTTTTCTGCCAGGCCCGAGGTTGTATTTTTTCTTGCCTGATCCTGCCTTGACAGGGTGGCGGCAAGCTCTTCTTCTTTTTTCAGTGTGGAGTTCAATAAATTTATGTCTAATTGACGTAAAGCCCGGTTATGTTCCCGGGCTGTGTACAGCAGTTGTTTCATTGTTTGCATTTGCTTTTCCAGAGCGTTTTTCAGTTCCAGGAATAAAGACTCCATTACTCACTCCCCATTATGCCTTCTTATCAAGGAGCCTCTCTTCTATCATGCCCTCGGCTGTTTTCCCGAAGTCCAGCCGGTAGGCGCCTTCCCTGATCTCTTTTTTTATCTGTTCTACCTTTTCCTCCCGGACCTCTCCCACATCTTTAAGGGCAGCCTTTACGTCCTGCATTTCCCTGGCTTGTACCGAAAGTTCCAGAGTATCCTCTCCGCCGTTGGCTGGCGCATCCTGTTTGGCGGACGGCCGATCCTTCCTCTGGGAGGAATAAGCCTTCGCAATATCCGGAATACTGCCGTAACTATTGATTTTCACGGTCATCACCCTGCTTACAAACTATTTCTTATAACTTATATCGTCAATAGGTGAAAATACTTTAATTATTTTTTTCGGGCATAGAGGAGTCAGGAGACAGGAGTCAGAATAGATTTAGAATATGCATCCGGTAGCTTGCTAACTTCTTCGAGCTTTAACATTAATTGTGAAAAATCACCATATCCCAAGTCTTTGGCCAGAATTATATAGTATCGGGTTTCTTCTAAACTTCTAAAACAATTGGTGAGCTTTTTGCCACACAATTAAATCTTGAAAACTTCTTGCCGCTCTTCTCATTCTGTCTCCTGACTCCTTCGTATTACACCGACCTGATTATCTCCCCGGCAATCTCATTAAGGGGCAGAACCATTTCTGCGCCTCCCATTTCAATGGCTGCCCGGGGCATGCCATAAACCACGCAGGTGCTCTGATCCTCAGCCACCGTGTGCCCGCTGCCCTTTCTTATGGCCGCCATTCCCTGGGCACCATCCTTGCCCATTCCGGTAAGCAGCACTCCCATGGCATGACTTCCCAATGTTTCGGCCGCCGATTTCATCACCACATCCACAGACGGCCTGAAGCCGCCGGGGGGCACCGGGGCTTTTCCGGGGTCAAGGTAAACCGTCAGTGATCCGGGCTTCCCTTTGAAAAAAAGATCATACCCGGCAGGGGATACCAGCACCTGACCAGGCGTAATCCTGTCTCCCTGTTCGGCATGCTTCACCTTTACCTTGGACTTCCGGTCCAGGTGTTCTGCCAGGGGCCCTGAAAAACCCACCGGTATGTGCTGAACGATAACCATTCCCACCGGAAGATTCTCCGGCAGCAGGGGGACAATTTGCTGCAGCGCTGCCGGCCCACCGGTGGAGGATCCAATTACCACCACTTCAATTTTTCCGCCTGATGACCGGGTAATCGGCATGGGCATGGGAGACAGCGGCATCTTGGCCTCAGCCTTGATATCCCGTGTTTTTTGCCTGGCTGCCGGCCGGGGGGTGTATGCCGGAATTTTCTTCAGTGACGCCTGGGCCGCAGCCTTGATCTTGTACTTTAGATCGGCCACCATGGCACTCATTTCACCGGGTTTGGCGGGCTTGGCCACAAAATCCACCGCTCCCAGGGCCAGCGCCTGCATGGTGGCCCTGGCGCCCTCGGTGGTATGGGCGCTCAGCATGACCACCGGCAGCGGCGACAGGCGCATCAGTCTTCCCAGGGTGGAAAGGCCGTCTAGAACGGGCATTTCCACATCCAGGGTGACCACGTCCGGCCTTAGGCTTTGAATTTTTTTCAGGGCCTCTTCACCGTTAACGGCAGTATCTATCACCTTTATGTTAATGTCTTCTTCAAGGAACCTTACTATCAGACGCCTCATCAAAGAAGAATCGTCCACCACCAAAACCCTAATTGGCATAGGAAATAACCTCTTTGCCGGTGTCTTTCACAATTCCCTTGGCGTCAATAATCAGGGCCACCCTGCCGTCCCCCAGAATTGTGGCGCCGGAAAGGCCTGTCATTTGTCCCAAATAGTTGCCCAGGGTCTTGATGACTATTTCCTGCTCTCCCACGAGTTTTTCCACCACAACCCCGATACGCTTATCACCGGAACCCAACACCACAACATACAGCTTGTCGACGGCCTCTCCGTTTTCCATCTGGAAAAGTTGGGACAGCCGAACCAGAGGCAACACGCCGCCTCTCACCACTATAACCTCGCTGTGGCGGATAAATTTAATATCGGAGCCCTTGATGGCCAGTGTCTCCATAACATTGGACAGAGGGAAGGCAAATACCTGGCCGGCCATGCCCACCATCAGAGCCCTCACAATAACCAGAGTCAGAGGCAGCTTTATGCGGAACATTGTACCGAACCCCGGTTCGGAATCTAACTCCAGTGTGCCGTTGATCTGTTCAATCTGGCTTCTGACTATATCCATCCCCACTCCCCGGCCGGATACGTCACTAACCACTCCCGCCGTTGAAAAGCCCGGTATAAAGATAAGATCCAGGGCCTCCCTGTCACCCATTCTGGCCAGGACATCCTGCTTTACAAGTCCCTTTTTAAGCGCCAGTTCCTTGAGTTTTTTGGGACTGATACCTTTTCCGTCATCCGACAGGGTTATAACAATATGGCTCTCCACGTAGGAGGCCTTCAGAAAAACTCTTCCCGTCCTGGGCTTACCCGCCTGCTCCCGCTCCTCCGGACCCTCTATGCCGTGATCAATGGCATTTCTGATCAGGTGTATAAGCGGGTCGCCTATAATCTCGATAACATTCCTGTCAAGCTCGGTTTCCTTGCCCTCAACAATGAAATCAATCTCTTTTGACAGCTTCTGGGCGATATCCCTCACCATTCTGGGAAGGCGGTTGAACACCGTGGCCACCGGCAGCATCCTGGCCTTCATTATCTCGTCCTGAAGGTCGGTGGTTATCTGCCCCAGATGGTTGGATATCTCCACTATATCTTCCACCAATTCCTCGGAGCCGTACTTATTCTCAAATATTTCCACAAAACGATCCAGTCTGGTGCGGTCAATGACCAGCTCACTAACCAGGTTCATTAAATTATCCAATTTCTGAACATCCACCCGGACTGTCTTAATGGTATTCTTTTCTGATCCGGCGGCCCGTTGAGTGGCGTCATCCTTCTTAACCTCTTCAACATGATCCTCTTCCTCCGAGACCTCCGGGCACCCGTTTTCCTCCCCGGAATCCAACTGCTGAATCTCAACGGAATCTACCTCGGCGATTGACATGACCAGATTTTTAATATGCCCCATGTCCTCCTTGGAAATATAAATGGCCGAGAAGGATTGTTCATACCTTCCTTCCTGAAGATCCTCCGCCGGGGGCTCACTTTTAATAATCTCACCTATCTGCTGCAAAGTCTCAAAAACCAGGTAGGCCCTGACATTTTTCATCTGGCAGCCTGAATCCACGGTGACCTTCACCCAGTACACCTGATAACCCCTGACCTCTGCCTCCCGGACCATATTCATAATCACATCGTCCAGTTGTCCGGGCCCTTCCCCGGGCTGTTGCGCACTCTTGTTTTCAGCCTTTTCTTTATGTACCGGTTCCTCTCCACCGGTTTTTACCTGGCAGGCCCTTATTTTGGCGGTGATTTCGTCAACCGCCACCTCCCCGCCCTCCCCGGTTATTTCGTCCTTGAGCATCTTTAAAGTGTCCAGGGCCTCAAACAGCACGTCCACCAGATGCGTGGTAACCTCCATGGTTCCCTGACGAAGCCTGTCAAACAGGTTTTCAATTTCATGAGTAAGCCGGGCCATCTTTTCATAACCCATAACTCCGGATGAACCCTTTATTGTATGGGCGGCGCGAAAAATTTCCTGAATTACCTCCGGGCTTCCTCCATCCCTTTCCAGTATAAGCACATTGTCATTGATGGACTGAATTTTTTCCTCCAGCTCCTCCAAGAAGACCGACATTTCAACATCGCTAAACACCAGCGGCACCACCCTTTTAAAAACGTTATGTATTTTAGTTGCCTTCGAATTCCCTAAGCCTGTTCTTTTCCTCGTCATAAAGCAGTTTGCCCAGATCCAGCAGAACAACCATCCGCTTGTCCACCAGGGCCACGCCCCTCAGTGCCTCAATGCTGGAACCGGATATCAGGGCAGGTATTGCTTCCAGATTGGACGCCGGTATACGCAAAACCTCGGAAACAGAGTTAACAATCATCCCAATGGTTACCCCCCCGGCCTCCACAATTATAACCCTCGTGGTGTCCGAAATATCAGAAGGGGGCATGCCGAACCTGACGGCGAGATCCATTACGGGAATAACCTTACCTCTCAGGTTTATAATACCCTCGGTAAAAACCGGGGTTCCCGGAACTTTGGTGACGGACTCGGTCCTGATTATTTCGAGGACTGACGCAATGTTGACCCCATACACCTGATCATGCAAGCTGAAAACCACTATCTGCTCCTCTGAATGACCGCCTTTTGAATCATACATCATATATCACACTCCCTTATATATATGTGTTTCACAGAGTCAATCCTCCATATCCCTTTTATCCCGGATGCGGAGGTCTGGGTTAAGAAAAGCTGAAAGTCTTTCCCTGATCAGCATAGGGTTATATCCGGCCTGCAGCGAAACTATGCCCTCTATCATCAACATGCGCAGGGTTGATTCCTTTTTGCTGAGATTGGCCAACTTTGCGCCAACGGGCAGCCACAACACATTGGCGCTGCCCACCCCGTAAAGGGTGGCCATAAAGGCAACAGCTATGGCAGGCCCCAGGGCGTTGGGATCGCTCATGTTTCCCAGCACGTGAATGAGGCCCATGACGGTACCGATGATGCCCATGGTGGGAGCGTATCCCCCGGCAGTTTCAAAAATGGAACTGCCTATATGATGCCTTTCCTCGATGGCAAAAAGCTCCACCTCCATAATGCTGCGAACCAGTTCGGGATCGGTTCCGTCCACAACAAGCTGAACACCCTTACGGAGAAACTGGTCGTCTATCTCGCCCAGCCTGTTTTCCAGGTATAGCAATCCCTCACGGCGGGCCTCGTCGGCCAGGCTGACGATCAGATCAATCACCCGCTCAGGTTCCTGCTGCTTGGGAAAAAGAGCTATTTTAAACAACCTTGGGATATTTTTCAACTCACTGATACTAAATGCTATGGCCGTGGCGCCAAGCGTACCTCCGAACACAATAATGGCGGCAGTAAAACTTAATAAGGCTCCTAAATGGCCTCCATCCAGCATAAATGCGCCAGCCAGAGAGAAAACAGCCAGACCCAATCCTAAAATCAGTGGCAGATCCATATAATAATCCCAACATCCTTTCCCGCCCCAGATGACTCCCCAGTTGCGCCGTATTTCACTCTATAACTGTCATTGAGCCCGGTTCGGCCAGGCCGAATTTACTGCGCAAAACCACAATATTTACACGACGGTTCAGCTGTCTGTGAGCGTCGGAATCATTTTTAACCAGTGGCCTGTATTCTCCATAGGCCACAGCGGATAACCTCTGCGGATATATATCAAAATTTTTGACCAGCTCCTGCAAAACATTATTGGATCTTGCCGACGACAATTCCCAGTTGGAAGGGTATTGATGGGTATTTATGGGAAGATTATCGGTGTGCCCCTCGACCCTCAGATAATTTGGCACCGTCACCAGTATGGGACCAACCTTGCGAATTATTTCTCTGGCCCTGGGGGTCAGTTCGGCCTGTCCCAGCTTAAAAAGCACTTCATCCTGAAAGGAGAGCACCACTCCCCGTTCCTCCATGGTAACCGTTACCTTGGCCTGGAGGCCGGCTTCCTTTATATACTTTTCCATCTCCTTTTTAACATTTTCCAACTGGGTAATTTCCAAAGCCTGCATGGGGGTTTCGGTACCGGCCAGTCCGGGCACCACCGACGGTCCCGGGCTGTCCAGCATCAGACTTCCCGACCCCATTGCCTTGGTCAGGGATGTGGAAAGGGCCTGGAATTTTTTTACATCAATTCTGCTAAGGGTATACATAACAATAAAAAATATTAGTAAAAGGGTAATCATGTCGGCATAGGTTATCAGCCACCGCTCATGACCTCCTTTTTTTTCCCGATGACGACGTTTCAATATACATATCTCCCTGATTTTTATATCGGTACATGTCGAAAAAACTAAAACCCTGATAATGGATATTCGACTTTACTGGTAAACTTCCTTCTTTGAGGTTTTGCAAAGTTACTGCAGCAACCTGGTTTTTATCAGATATTTCCCACTTAATATCCTTGCAAACCCTCCCCGTATATGCTAAAATTAATTTCGCACACGACAACTTGATACTTGGGGGTGTAGCTCAGCGGGAGAGCGCTTGACTCACATTCAAGAGGCCACTGGTTCGAGACCAGTCATCCCCACCAGATAACAAAAGCCTTACGGGGCTTTTTGTTTTACCCTGAACAGCCTAGTATGCCAATCTTCATGACAGTAAAGCATTTTTCTGTCTTCTTCAAAAAAATAACCCGGGGTTATCGCCCTGGGTTATTTTCTATCTATGACTACACTGCTGTTTATATGCCCTTTTCATTGAACTTAACTTCTTCATATGGGAAGGCCCACTATCTCTTTCCGCCGTATTTTTCCCAGGAAACTATTTTTTCCAAGGGTTTGCGCGGCCTGGGGCCGGGGCTTTCGTCAGGATAGCCGATGGTGACGGCGAGCAGGGGAATCATGTTTTCGGGAAGTTCCAGCGTTTCCCTGATCTGGCGGCTCAGTTCCACCATTGCCGGGACTTTGCCCTTAGCCACTCCCCCAATGATGCAGGCGCCAAGGCCCTGATTGATGGCCTCTATACAGAGGAACGAAATTGCGTAACTCAATTGTTCCACCACTGCCAGAAACACCTGCTGCGGACCTTCGATAAAGGGGGCCAGCACCGGGTTTTTCAAAATCGCATTGTCGATAACCTCGTCTGACCACTCAATGGCCCCGGCGCTAACCAGATGTAAAAGTGACTCCCGCAGCCTGGACTGTCCGAAAGCGTCCAAATCCCCGCAGCAAATGACCACCACCGGGGCCTGGGCAACCATATTCTGGCTTAAGGCCCACTTCCTTAATTTTTTCCGCGTTTCCGGGTCCCGGATCAATATAAAGTGCCAGGGCTGGGCGTTGGAGGCCGAAGGGGCCCGTTGGGCCGCCTCCAAAACCGCCATAATTTTGTTTTCCGGAACCGGATCCGGCTTGTATTTTCTGATGCTCCTCCAATTCTTGATGATATTCAAAATGTCGGTCTGGCCGTTCATAAACTACCTACCTTCTTTCTTTTAGTTGTTATAAAGCCCCATCCTAAACCAACTTATTTTCCTGAAAATACGGGGGGGCGCTTGGCAAAAAACGCTCTCAGACCTTCCTTGTAATCCTCTGTCTGGGCAGCCATGATCATATTCTGACGCTCGACCTCCAGGTGCCGTTCTAAAAGGCCTAGCATGGCGTGATTTAATTCTTCCTTGGCCCTGGCAAAGGCTAGTGTTGGGCCCTTGGCGAGCTTTTCCGCCCATTCTCTGGCGGTTTCCATCAGTTTTTCCGGCGCCACCACCTCGTGGACGAAACCAAACACCAACGCCTTTTTGCTGTCATAAACGGGATCGAGAAAGATCATTTCACTGGCCCGGCCAAATCCCCCTAATAAAGAAACCCACAGACACCAAGCTCCGTCGGGCACTAAACCTATTGCTGTATAGGCTTGTTTAAACCTTGCGGACTCAGAGGCAATCCTCAAGTCACAGGCCAGGGCGATACTTATCCCGGCGCCGCTGGCCGTGCCGTTTATGGCTGCCAGTACCGGTTTTGGCATTAGCCGGATTTCCATGATGATTCTGTTTAACAGCTTGGTTGCCTGGCGAAGCGGCTCGCTCGGGTCGGTATCCAGGAATTCACCAAAAGATTTTACATCTCCACCTGAACAAAAGGACCTTCCGGAGCCGGTTATGACCACAGCCCTTATTTCCTGGTCACCGACGCATATTTCAAGCGCCTTTACCATTTCCTCCCCCAGTGTTATATCCAGAGCATTAAGCCTTTCGGGCCTGTTCAGAGTGATCCAGCCCACGCCGTTTTCCATGGCAAAAGAAATGGTTGCAAATTGTTGTTCGCACATGCCGTTCATCCCTTTCAAAAAGTTTTACTGCTGGCACTAATCCATTAAATATCCTCCGCATACGTTCCATACCTGGCCAGTTACATAGCTGCTCCCATCGCTTCCCAGAAACGCTGCCAAGGCTGCGACATCATCCGGCTTGCCCATTCTTCCCATGGGGTTTCTCTTTAAATATTGCTCAATTCCGTATTCTCCGGTTGCCCTTCCCATCGGGGTCTCGATCAGTCCTGGTGCAATGGCGTTCACTCTTATCCCTAAAGGGCTGAGCTCCCTGGCCAGTGATTTTGTAAAAGCGTTTATCGCACCCTTGCTGGCCGCGTAATGGGACGCCGAACCCGACCCCGTTTTGCCCGCCACCGATGATATAGAAATGATTTTTCCTCTTTTTCTGTCTACCATTGAGGGCAAAACCAGCTTCGTGCAGTTATAGACCCCCTTAAAATTAACGTCCAGCGTTCGGTCCATCTCTTCATCGCTCATCTTCAAAATAGACGTTTCCTTCCATATTCCGGCCGCATTAACTAAAATATTAATTTTAGTGTAGTATCCCAAAATTTTTGCAAATACTTCTTTCAAACCTTGATGATTGGTTACATCAACGGAAAAGCTCTTGCATTCAACATTTTTTTGTTTTATTTCCTGCTCAACTTCTTCAAGTTTGGCTGAGTCAAGGTCCAAAATGGCCAGATTGGAACCCTCTTCGGCATATTTCAAGGCTATTGCCCTGCCGATGCCGCTGGCCGCCCCGGTAATTACGGCCACCTCACCATTTAATGCTCCCAAAGCTCTCTTGCCCCCTTCATAACTTACTGGAATTATTGCTTTGACCGCTTTCCAAGAGCCCTTTGCCTGAGATCGGTTTTTAATATCTTACCCATCGGGTTGCGCGGAAGTGCGTCTATGAATTCCACGTTGCGGGGCACTTTAAAATCAGCCAGGCGCGAACGGCAGAATTCGGTTATGTCCTGGACCGATACGGACATTCCTTTTTTCAGCACCACATAAGCCAAAATGTCTTCGCCCAGCTTTTCGTGGGGTTTGGCCACCACAGCCGCTTCCAGGACGGCCGGATGCTCGTAAAGAGCATTCTCAATTTCCATGGAAGCGATGTTAAACCCGCCCCGGATGATGATGTCCTTTTTCCTGTCCACGTGGTAAATAAACCCGTCCTCATCCCTGACCACCAAGTCCCCGCTGTGCAACCAGCCTCCGAGCAGAGCCTTCTTTGTGGCCTCGCTATCTTTAAAGTAGCCCTTCATGATGGCCGGGCCCCGGTAGCAAATTTCACCGATTTGTCCGGCCTTTACGTCCTGGCCGCTGTCGTCAACGATGCGAACCTCTACGAGGGGCATTCCTTCTTTTCCCACCGACCCCAGCTTGCTCAGGGCAAATTCTCCGGGTAAATAGGTCCCCGTGGGTCCGGCCTCGGTTAAGCCGTAAGTCTGCCGAAGCTCTATGCCCGGGAAATGTTCATAAAGCTTTTTGATGATTTCCTTCGGCATGGGCGCGCCGCCGTAATCCATTAGCCGAATGCTTGAAAGATCGAACCGGGGGGTCAGGCCGGAATCCAGGATGTAGGTATAGACCGAAGGAACGCCCACGTAAACAGTGGCTCTTTCTTCTTCCATGGCAGCCAGGGTGTCCTTGACCTGGAACTCGGGATCGATAACCAGAGTTGCACCGAAATAAAGGACGGACATGAGGTTGAAATGGCAGCCCGAGCTGGTGAAGAAGGGAAATGCGCTTTGGTAAACATCGGTGGGCCTTAATCCTAAAGCTCCCCCCACCGCTATTCCGGTGGCTACCGTGCTTCCGTGAGTATGCATGACGCCCTTGGGCAAGCCGGTGGTTCCGGAGGTATACAGCCAGTCGGCATCGTCATCTTCGCTCACTTCAGACAATTCCTTGCCCGCGGCTGTTCCGAAAGCCAGCACTTTTTCAAAGTCTATGCCTATTTGCGCCTCCCCTTTCCCCACCTCGATAATTTGATCCAAGGAAGTGATATTATTTTTGATCTCATTGACCATGGGAAGAAACTTCTTTTCCACCACAAGATATCTGGCCCCGCAGTGATTGAGGATATATTCAAGTTCCCGGCCCACATATCGTGTATTTACGGGAACGTTAACGGCCCCCAGCTTGTGGGTGGAAAGAAATGTCAGCACGCATTCCGCCCCGGCAAAATTTGATAAGAATAGGGCCACCCGGTCCGATTTTCTCAAACCTATTTTATATAGGCCGCCGGCCAGTTTGCCGGTTAGCCAGTCCAGTTGCCTGTAGGTCAGACGCATCTGAAAATCCCGGCCGCTTTGGGCGACCACTGCCAGCTTGTTGGGATAGGCGTCGGATCTGGCTTTAAGCAGATCGGGCACGGTTTTCTCAGCGATGTTCTCCGGAAGCCTTTGACCCACCTGTGTCACCTCCATTGTTGGGATTTCCAATCCCGGTGCTTTCCCTTATGCCCTTACCGGCGGCAGGCCCAGTTTTGCAGCGATGTCTTTGCGAAGCTCATTCTTTTTCACCTTCCCCGAGGAAGTCATGGGAAATTCGCCGGCAATTTCCAGCCTTTCGGGAAGCTTTTGCTTGGCCAGATTATACCCCGAAAGAAAACTAACCACTTCTTCCAAGGTCAGGCTCTTACCACCACGCAACCTTACATAGGCGCATACTTTTTCCCCCAACTTCAGGTCGGGCATGGCCACAACGGCTGCTTCCTCGATGTACGGGTGGGTATGAAGCAAATCCTCAATTTCTTTGGCGCTTATGTTTTCCCCCCCCCGTATGATGATGTCCTTTTTCCGGCCGGTAATGGTAAGATAGCTCTCATCGTCCAGTTTTCCAATGTCCCCCGTATGGAACCAGCCGTTGGGATCAAAACATTCATCATTGAGGGAAGGATTTCTATATCCCACAAAAAGCTCCGGTCCGTTGACCACTATTTCCCCCTCCTGGCCTACGGAAAGGGGGTTGTTGTCAAAATCAACGATGCGCACATCGTAGCCAACCACCATGCCGTCGGTTTCGGCCGCCTTCTTCAGGGGGCCATCCCTTTTAATCCCCAGCGATACCGTAGGGGCCTCGGAAGATCCGTAAACCCTGAAAACTCTCCAGCCCACCTCATTCCAGGCCTCCCTGATCAGTTCCGGCGGCACGGAAGCACCACCGCAGGCAAAGGACCTGATGGAGCTGACGTCGTGCTTTTTGATTTCAGGGGAATGAAGCATGTGCTGCAGGAAGGGGGTTGCAGCCACTGTAAAGGTGCACTTTTCCTTTTCAATCAGTTTAATAGCTTTTTCCGGCTGCCAGATATCCATAAGCACGGCGGTGCAGCCTATAATAACAGGCATCTCCAATGCATACAAAAAGCCGGTGATATGGGTGACGGGTGAAGACATAAAAACAATATCTTCCTGATCCAGTTCCAGAAAGTTCCTTACATTCATTATTTCGCAGGTCAGCGTGTTGTGTGTATGCTGTACCCCTTTGGGCTCGGCCGTTGTGCCTGAAGTGTAGAGAAGGAGCTTGATGTCATTCGGATCAACCGGCGCTTCCAGGGGCGGCGGGCTGCCGTTGCCCTGCAGTAGTTCCTCCAGATTAACCATACCCCCTTGCGCATCATCGCCCGCCACGATGACATGGGAAATTTCAGGAAGGTTTGGCCAGAGCCTTTTCATCATCTGAACATAGTCGAAATTCCTAAAGACTGAAGGAATAATCATTACTTTAGACACCGACTGTTTAAGAATAAATTCTACTTCCCGTTCCTTATATATGGGGATGATGGGGTTGATAACCGCCCCCAGTTTTGTAGCCGCCAGATTAATTATTGCTGTTTGGTGCCAGTTTGGCAGTTGAAAAGATACAACATCACCTTTTCTGATGCCAATGTTGTATAAGGATGTGGCCAGGTTATTGGCCATGGTCTCTATTTGCCGAAAGGTAAACCGGACCTTTTTATCCACCAGGGCTATCTTCTCAGGATATTGGTTTAATCTCTCTTTCATAAAATCGTCTATGGTTTTATTCAGCCAGTTCCCCGATTGTGTGTATTTGTACTTCATCTCTCCAGTAATCCTTATAGCGGAACCGCTCAACACAATCCCCTCCATCGTGTCATTAGACCGACAAGTATTTTCGCTTAATATCTTCTTGATCGTCAAAATCATCCCAGCTACCCTTAAAAACGATTTTTCCTCCGTCAATCAAATAAACATATTCGGTACAGTAGCGCGAAAACCACAAGTTCTGTTCGGCCAGCAGGATGGCCATATTCCACTTCTGACAGAAGCCGCGGATGACCATGGCCAGTTCCTTTACGATTAGTGGGGCCAGGCCTTCTGCCGGTTCATCCATTAGGACCAGTTCCGGCCGCCCCATAAAGGTTCGGGCCACAGTGAGCATTTGCTGTTCACCCCCGCTCAGCTGCCCTCCTTTGCGGTTGCGCAGTTTCATCAAAAGGGGGAAGGTTTCCAAAACATACTCCATAGCAAAGGGCTCCGTTCTGCCCGCAGTGGCGTACCGACCCACAGCCAAGTTGTCAGTTACTGAAAGCTCCTGGTAAATACGCCGGTCCTCGGGCACAAACCCCAGTCCCATCCTTGCTTTCTGATAGGTCTTGCAGTTGGTGATATCCCTTCCCTTGAAATTGACCGCGCCCTTTATTTTGGGGCCCATACCCATAATGGCTTTCAGTGTGGTTGTTTTCCCAGCCCCGTTTCGGCCCAGCAAAGCAACACCTTTGCCCTCGGGAATATGCAGGGATATTTGCTGTACAATGTAGTTGGTGCCGTAGTATGCCTCGAGATTTTCAACTGAAAGCATCGAAATCGCCCTCTTTTCCCAGGTATACTTCCTGTACGGCCGGGTCTTTGCGTATCTCCTCCGGCTTTCCACTGGCCACCAGCCTTCCGTAGTATAAGACGGAAATGTTGTCGGCCAGGCTGAATACAACGTCCATATCGTGTTCGGTGAGAAAAACAGTGAACCTCCTGTTTGAGTGCAGCCTTTTGATTAAATTTACCGTGTCCCGGGTTTCCTCCGGTGACATTCCGGCCGTGGGTTCGTCAAGAAGCAGAAGGTCCGGCTCCTGGGCCAGGGCCATGGCAAGTTCCAATCGCTTCTTGTCGCCGTGGGATAATGTTTTAACATAGATATTTCTTTTATCAGTCAAACCGATTTCATCAAGAATGGCCCCGGTTTTTTCCAGGACATACCTGGGGGGCCTGAAAAAGTCCCGGGGCACCCGTACCTTCTTTTGCCACCCGGCATAGGCCTGAAGGGCCACATAGAGACTTTCCTCAACGCTCATGTCGGGGAATACCCGGGCTACCTGAAAACAACGTCCGATGCCCATTTGCACCCTCTTCCAGGAGACCTGGCGGGTGATATCCCTGCCCCTGTATACGACTGCCCCCTCATTGGCCAGATTTTCCCCGCTTATGACCGAAAAAAGCGTGGTTTTACCCGCCCCGTTAGGCCCTATCAAGACCCGGATTTCTCCTGCCTCCAGGCAGAGGGAAACCCCGTCCAAGGCCTTGAACTGGTGATAGTATTTCTCAATGTCCCTGATTTCCAGCACTATGTCACTCATTGATAACATCCCCCCCGGGCATTAGCTTGGAAGCGGCAGCACTACCCTCATTACGAGAGGATTTTTTTATTGAGGGTTTTCCTATCAGCCACGAAGTAACCAGCCCCAGAATCCCGCCTGGAAAGGCCAGCACCACCGTCAGCAGCAAAAGGCCCATGATCAGGCTGGACATGCCTGTCATAGCCCGTGTAAGGTATTCAAAGATTCCAAAAATTACTGCCCCGGTTGCCGGACCCCAGAAAAAGTTGGCCCCGCCCATCAGTGTAAGCAGGATGGGGGTCGTGGAGTATATCCAAGTAGCCATCTCGGGCATTAAAACTCCGGTCAGCGGTCCATAAACGGCTCCGGCCAGGCCGGCTATCGACCCGGCTATGGCAAAAGAAATTAACTGGTACAACCTGACATTGATGCCTAAAAAACTTGCCCGGACATGGTTTTGTTTGATTGACATTAAAATGCGGCCGAAATTTGAGTGAGTAACGGCCCAGAGAATAAATAGACCCAGGCTGACACAAATGAGTATAAGGTAATAATAACTAACGGGAGATGCCAAACTTATCTGGGCCAAACCAAGGTTAATGGTTCCCCTGGGTATGTCCGCCAGGCCGTTTTCTCCTCCGGTTGCAGGCCACTTGAAAATTACCTGGTAAACAATCTGGCCGAGGGCCAGGGTTAAAATAGCGAAGTATATGCCGCTGGCCCGGAGTGAGATGTACCCCAAGAAAGCTGCCACCAGTCCCCCTGCTATAACAGCCAGTATTATTCCTCCGGATAGTGAGGCCCCGCTCTTTACATACAGAGCGGCCACATAAGCACCCGTGGCAAAGTATGCCGCCTGTCCAAAAGAAATTAACCCGGTGTAATTAAACAGCTGATTAAAGCTTGCGGCAAACAAGATATAAATCAATACCAGGCTGGCACGAAAAGTGATGCCCGGATTTGCCCATAGAGGAAGACTTAAGGCCAGCACAATAATAATGGCAGCAGTTGCTAATCTTAACAGTATAAAATTTTTTGTTATTAATTGTCTGAACAAAGTCAACCCACCTCATTTTGTGGATATACTGCTCTCAAAAAGCCCATGGGGCTTGACAAGTAAAATTAGGGCCATCGCTGCATAAAACGCTATCCCCGGTATTTGCGGGAGGTAAATGGTTCCGAAAGAATCCACCAGGCCCAAGATAATTGCCGCCAGAAAAGCTCCTCCGATGTTTCCCAGCCCGCCCACCACAACTACGCCAAAAGCCTGAATGATAAAGCTCGATGCCATGGTAGGCGTGATGGCCTGGTTAGGGGCGCCAATTCCGCCCCCAATGGCGGCAAGAAATATCCCAAAGGCAAAAATCATTGTGTAGATAATGGGTACGTTGATTCCCAGCGCACTGGTCATGTCCGGGTCACCGGCCGCAGCCCTGATAATTTTGCCGGCAGGAGAGCGGTTTATCAACAGGTTGAGCAATACAGCCACCGCCACTCCTGCGGCTATAATCACCAAAGAATAACTGGGAATTATGGTATTGAAAATTTCAGTACCCCCTCCCAGGCCCTTGGGGGATGGCAGGGCTAAAAACTGCAGGCCCCATATACCCTCAACGCTTCCTTCAATGACCAGCAGAAGGGCGTATGTGGCTATCAGCATGTAAGCCTCATCAAGTTGATAAAACCGCCTGATTATCAGCCTCTCCAAAATTGCGCCGATAATGGCCAGTATTATTCCGCACAAAAAAACTATTAGAAAGAATTTTAGGGGGGAAAGTGCATGGTTTCGGATAAAGGTATAGGTTAAATAAACCCCCAGCATAAAGAATCCGCCGTGTGCAAAATTAAGTATTTTGAGAACACCAAAAACCAGGGACAGACCCGAGGCCACCAGGAATACCATCATGGCCCAGGTCAAACCGTTAACCAGCGGTAAAAACAGCGTTTCCAAACCAACCCCTCCATTTTAGCGTTAATCCCCAGTTTTGTGTAGGTGACCTGGTTTCCCGGCTGTATCCGGGTGATAAACCAAGTCACCCTTTAACAATTGCCTGCCTACTCAAGTTTAAGAGGCTTCCCCGGGGAAGGTGGTTCAATAAGGTCGTCTCCCTTATACACCTTAAATTCATCTACTTTCCACCCGGGTTCTTCTTTAACAGGTACCACATGGATGATGTTGACATCTTTGATCGTTTGGTGGTCCTCGGCGCGGATAGTGCGCTTTCCGCTCACCGAGTCAAAGGTCAAGCCCTCCAAAGCCTTGATGACGGCGTCGGTATCCGTGGCTTTTGCCTTTTCAATGGCCGCTTTATAGGCCATCAGGGCACTGTGGGCTTCCCCTACCCACCCGGTGGGGTACTTGTCCTTATACTCCTTGACGTATTCGTCATACACCTTTTTAGCCATCGGGCTGTCTTTATAAGCTTCATAGTACCAGTGGGTCCCAATCCAGTGGGGTGGGGTCATATTGCCCATGGCCTTGGGCACCAAAAATTCATTGGCCGAATCAACCATAACATCTATTTTATCAAAGAATGCGTACGGGACGGCCTGCCTGAACATTGTTACCGCGTCTCCGCCGTATTCAGAGGTGAAAACTCCCTTTGCTTTTGAATTCAGGACTGCGGTGATGAAGTTTTTATAGTCGGTGGCCCCGTAAGGCGCCCTCTGTACTGAAACGATCTCCAATTCCTTTTTAGCTATTTCGGGATAATATTTTTTAAGCCCAGCCTCGAAGTTATCCCATGTGCTCCTGCCATATTCATGGTCCGGGATAATGCATCCCCATTTGGTGGTGTTCGGATATCTTTCGGCCATCAGCTTGGCCATGGCCCGTTCCCTCATATAGGGGTTATCCGTAATGCGGAAATAGTGTTTGTTAAAATTCTGATGGGTCAGGCGGTCAGAATGCGCGGCTGTTGTGATTATGACCCCCTTTTCTTTCTCCATCAGCGGGCTTACGGCCAGAGCCACAGCGCTGCTGGCTACGCCAAAATACATATTTATACCCTGGGAAAGAAGTTCCCGGGCCACAGCCACTCCGGTGTCCGGATTGGCTTTTGTGTCCCTGATCACCAGTTCCACCGGGCGCCCCATTATGCCGCCGGCGTCATTCACCTGTTTGACCGCTATTTTTGCTCCGCGCTCCATTTCTTCGCCCAGAATTGCCTGGGAACCGCTTAAGGGAACAATAACCCCGAATTTAATGGGCTCTTTGCCCTCCGCCTTTTTACCTTCCGACGGCGCCGACTCTTTTTTTTGCCCCCCGCACCCCGCCACCAATACCATCACCAGCAACGAAATCGTCAGGGCAGCCAAAAGGCGTGAAAAACCTCTCTTCAAAAAAAATCCCCCTTTCCAGTTTGTTATTTTGTTTGATAAGTATTAGTTGTATAATTACTGTAATATTTTCACCTCCTTGGGATTTCTTATAAAACACCCTCCAACAAAAAAACGATTATTATGAGAATATTGCAAAATATATACCATGACATAAGGGTACATTCTGACCTTAAAAAAACAGGAAAAGAAACCCTTTGGTACAGAATTCAACCATTTTTGGTTCGGTAATTAACCATCTAAGTTTCTGAAAGGGTTGAAATAAGATATAACTGGAATAAATTAAAAAAATAAGCAAGGGGGGCTGGAAATGAGCAAGACCCTTGACCAGATAAAAACTATATTTGAATTGTTTTCCGAGGCAGTTCTCATTTTAGATGGGGACTTTAAGGTGATATGGAAAAACAGAACCGCCTCTTCCAGGTTGCCTGTCAGCCTCAACTCAGTAAAAGCACCAAAGAATTTAACCGGGGGAAAAATCGACAAAGTAACAATCCCCACCGTACACGGCGAGGAAAGCGCCTGCATGGCGCCGCTCCGCGATCTGTTTATCCTGTTTATTCCCGACCCTTTTCCCAAAGCCAAAACCGACAGAACCCCGGCGCCCAACAACCCGCAAAAAGATTTAAAAAATATTCCGTCCGCCTACATTTATACCAGTAAGGCCATGATAGAAACCATCAATCTTTCCACAAGGGCCGCCAGTGTTGATACAAACATCCTGATCACTGGTGAAACCGGTATCGGAAAGACTTTTCTGGCCAAACTGATTCATACCAACTCACCCCGTAAAGATGGCCCCTTTGTATCCATAAATTGCGGGGCTATTCCCCCGACGTTGCTGGAATCTGAATTGTTCGGATACGAGAAGGGCGCCTTTACCGGAGCCGATCGGACAGGCCGGGTTGGACTTCTGGAAACAGGGGTTCTGGGAACAGTTTTCCTGGATGAAATAGCCGAACTGTCGATAAATCTTCAAGTCAAACTTCTAAACGCCATTGAAGAGAAAAAAATTACCCGTATAGGGGGCCGGAAGCCTGTCGAATTGGATATACGCATTATTGCCGCCACCAACAAGGACCTGACCAAAATGGTAAGTGAAGGAAATCTCCGGGAAGATCTTTTTTACCGGCTTAATGTTATTTCACTGGTTATTCCCCCTCTGCGCAGCCGCCCGGAGGATATCTTGCCTCTGGCCAATCATTTCCTGGAAAAATACAACCTCAAATACAATGTGCATAAAACCTTTAACCCCGACGTTATCCAGGCGTTCATTCAATACGGCTGGCCGGGAAACATACGTGAACTGCAAAATGCCATAGAGCGGATGATGGTCATGTCGGAAAAGGAGAAGATAACGGTTCAAGATTTACCACCGCATATTCTGGCGCCCAGGGCCGTACTAACACCCCCGCCGCCTTCCAATAAAGAGTCAAACCTGCAAAACGAGAGGGAGACCTTGGAGCGTGAGTTAATTCTTAAATCGCTCCGGGAAAATAAAAGCATCCGAGGGGCGGCACGCAAGCTGGGAATTAGTCACGCCACCCTCTTGAGAAAAATTGATAAACTGAATTTGAATGGCGCAATTCTTGCTTCTAGTAAGGGTAGAGGTGGAAAACGTGAATAAAATCAATTTCGCAAATATACTTGAATCCACAGTAAACCGTTTACCCAACCAGTTGGCCCTAATAACCGAAGAAGGCAGCTTAACCTATGAGGAGCTGTACTTACATGTAAATTCTCTTGCACGAGGTCTCATGGATCTCGGAATAAAGCAGGGGAATACAGTTGCCTGCCTGCTGCCAAATGGTCTGGAAATAGTCACAACCCATTTTGCCGCGGCAAAAATCGGGGCTACCCTGGTGCCCCTTAACCATTACCTCAAGCCGCCGGAATTACAAATTCTCCTTAAACATTCCGGGGCTATGCTTCTCATTGCCCACTCCTCCTTTGCCAAACATATTATGGCATTAGACAAAGCCGTCATTGAAAAGTTGATTATAATATGGGCGGGTGAATCCGCCCCTGGAGACACAAATTTTAAAGAAATAATCAATTCATATCCCCGGCTGGATATTTATCCTGAAACAACCGTTAATGAACTATGCAGCATTCTTTATACCTCCGGAACAACCGGCAATCCAAAAGGTGTGATGCGCACCCATGAGAATAATTACTGGGCCGCGATAAACATGGCTCTTCATATTCCCTACAAGCCAGGGGATCTGGAACTTTTTTTGCTGCCAATGTCTACCATAGGCTTCTTTAATATTTTTGCTCCAAACATTATCGGCGGATCAACCGTCCTGATCCAGGAAAGTTTTGAAAAGGGAAAAATTTTAGAAGCCATCGACGGAAACCGTATTACCCGTATTTATCTGGCATCTCCCATGTGGGATATGCTTATTTCCAACCAGAGATTTTTTGAGTACGATACCTCAAGCCTGGAGCAATTACTGGCCGGGTCCGCCCCTATGCCTGTGGAAACAAAGATCCGTATGAGCAAGGTATTTTCGGCCGCAAAAATTTACGAAATATGGGGAATGACGGAAGGCGGATTAATAAGCCTCGGGCCGGAAAAAGCCTTTGAAAAGCTGGGATCCATCGGCAAGCCGATTCATTTTAACGAGGCTAAAATAGTGGATGAGCAAAGTTTCAAAGTTACCCCCGGTATGGTCGGAGAAATAGTTATACGGGGAAAATCCGTCATGCCCGGCTACTACAAGAATCCCGAAGAGACCAATAAGTGCTTTAATGAAGGCTGGTTTCATACCGCTGACATGGCCCGTTATGACGATGAGGGATATATTTACCTGGTCGGCCGGAAATCGGACATGATTATCTTTGGTGACAACAAAGTGTACCCGAAGGAAGTGGAAGAAGTCCTTCTGATGCACCCGCATGTTATTGAGGCTGCCGCTTTTGGTTTACCCGACAAAGTATGGGGAGAAATAGCGGTGGCCGTGGTGGTGAAACAAAAGGATTCCCCCGTTACCCAAAAGGAATTGAATGATTTTATGGAAAAGTATATTGCCAATTACAAAAAACCGAAATTTATTTTTTTTAGCGATGAACTCCCGAGGACAGCCACTGGTAAAATAATTAAGAATGAATTAAAAAAAATATACATCGGTGAAATATCTTAAAAAAATCCGGTAACTCTAAGAGCGCTTTTCAGGCGCTCTTTCTATTTTTAAACATGCATTTGGTTAACATTCATATCATTGCTAAGTTTTAATGCATTAAGCTAACCAGTGGGAACCACCCATTAAATAAAGTGGTTCATATCCGTACCAAATTAAACCTGCGATTGCCGGAAACCCTTAAAAATAACCTGAATATCCGGTTCGTAAAAACTGGCAGCGATATTGCAAAAGTAGACTTCAGCAGGTAAAAAGGCATGGGAGATATTTTCCTGCGCTGAGGTAAAGGAACAGGTTCTATGGAACTTTACAGTGTCCGGGGAGGTGATGGTGTCCCCGCTGGCCTCCGAAGATGAGTTAAAGGCATTAAGGAAGCTGGATTCGGGAGAGCTTTTATTAAACGGCGGTAAAAAGCAAGTTGACTTTTGGGATTGGATAAAGCTGATGAGCCGGAAAGAATCATAATCCGATGGGAGGAAATTTCCAGATGAATGACAATGCCATTCCTATTAAAAACGGATTCTTCTTGTGGGAGGGCGCCGAACCAAAGTTATTGATCAGCAAATGCAAACTGTGCAATACCCCTGCCTTCCCCCAAACTTCGTACTGCCCAAATTGCGCCTCTGACCAGGTTGAAGTTGTGCAACTGGGCAGCAGGGGGAAGTTGCGCAATTTTACCAAAGTGCGCAACATGCCCCCAGAATGCAGAATAGCAGTCCCTTACGGTGTCGGAATAGCGGAATTTCCTGAGTACAACATCCGTATAATGGGGCTTTTGACCATCCACGACTTAAGCAAGCTGAGGCCGGGAATGGAAATCAAACTGGTGGTCGGCAGGGTGTATGAAGAGCAGGGCCAGGAGGTTTTCACGTACAAGTTCCAACCTGTGGAGGAGGGTATATAAATGCGCGAAGTAGTCATAGCAGGAGTAGGGATACATCCGTTCGGCCGCTTTCCAGACAAAGACTACCGGGAGATAGGGCGTACTGCGGTCGTGATGGCGTTGAAGGACGCCAACATGCAGTGGAAGGATATCCAGACAGCCTATGTGGGCAATGTCATGGCGGAAATGGCCAAAGGGCATAATGTTTTACAGCCTCTGGGCGTAACCGGCATACCTATAATAAACGTTGAAAACGCCTGTGCCAGCGGGGGAGCAAGCCTAAGACTGGCTTACGATGCCATCGCCAACGGGCTTTATGATGTGGCCCTGGTAATGGGGGTGGAAAAAGCCCCCAAGGGGTTTATCGCCAACTGCGGCTACGATCGCTGGCAGATGTGGACTGGCATGGGAGTGAACCCCCTGTATTTTGCCATGAATATCCAGGATCATATGATTCAGTACGGCACAACCTCTGAGCAACTGGCCAAGATTTCGGTGAAAAACCACCGCAACGCCACCAAGAATCCCTATGCCATGTACCGCAAAGAATTCAGCATCGAAGAAGTGCTCAATTCCCCGATGGTATGCGAACCGCTTACGCTTCTTATGCTCTGCGCGCCCAATGAGGGATCTGCAGCCGCTGTTCTCTGCGCAAAGGACGTGGTCCACAAGTATACCACTAAATATGTAACCATAGCAGCCACCGCACTCTGCACCAGGCTGCCCCAAGACATGTTTCTGCCGGCTGTCTCCGCCCCCACCAACCTGGATCATCCAACCCTGACCGAGCGCACCGCCAGTATGGCATATAAAATGGCGGGAATCGGACCGGAAGACTTAAGCCTTGTTGAACTGCAGGATACCGACGCCGGGTCGGAGATCCTTTATACCGAGGGGCTTGGCCTATGTCCCAAAGGAGAAGCCGGCCGGCTGATTGACGAAGGAGTGACCGAACCGACGGGCCGCATACCTGTAAATGTGAGTGGCGGCTTGCTTTCTAAAGGGGAGCCTCTGGGGGCGTCCAGCCTGGGCCAGGTGGTGGAATTAACCTGGCAATTGCGCGATGACGCAGGTCCACGCCAAATCCAGGGAGCCAAAGTAGGCCTGGGTCATACCGAAGGCGCTGGAGGAAACTGCTCCGTAATCATACTAAAACGCTAAAAAATGAGGTGAAAATATATTGCAGGAGTTCACATCTGATCAATTAATGCTGCGCGATATGGCGCGTCGCGTTGCAGACGAAAAAATATCCCCTCTGGCCGCTGAAATCGACGCCAAGAGCCATTACCCGGACGAACTGGTGGACCTCTTCCGGAAACTGGACCTGTTTGCCATCCCTTACCCCGAAAAATACGGCGGGGCGGGGCAGGGAGTTCTCAGCGCCTGCATAATGGCAGAGGAATTGGCAAAGGTTTGCAGCAACTCCGCCATGGTTCCCACCACGCAGGAACTGGGAGCCACCCCCATACTGCTCGGGGGCAATGAGGATCAAAAGTCGAAATACCTGCCTCCCATATGCAAAGGCGAGGTACGGGTTTCTTTCGCCTTAACGGAGCCGGAAGCCGGATCGGACGTAGGAAATATACAAACCAAAGCCGTACGAAAAGGCAATGAATATATAATCAACGGCGTGAAACGGTTTATTTCCTACTCGGACGTTGCGGACATAATGGTGGTCTTTGCCAAAACCGACCCCGCCGCCGATGCCCGCGGTCTAAGCGCCTTAATCGTTGACGCTCATTCCCCGGGCATAACCATTGGAAAGCACGAGGATAAAATGGGATTCCGCGGCTTCAATGCGTGCGAGGTTTACTTTGACGAGGTTCACGTCCCGGCGGAAAATCTGCTGGCGGGAGAAGGCCAGGGGTTTAAGTTGGCCATGAAAACCCTTGACAAGACGCGCCCCATTGTAGGGGCAATAGGAGTGGGACTGGCCGAGGGATGCCTTGAGTATGCCATAAACTACAGTAAACAGCGGGTTCAATTCGGCAAACCCATCTCTTCATTCCAGGGCCTGCAGTTTATGATGGCCGATATGGCCATCCTTGTCGAGGCTTCCCGTCAGATGGTTTACAAGGCTGCCCGGGCCGCCGACAATGAAGATCCCGAAATGGCCAAGCTTGGCGCTATAGCAAAATGTTTAGCAACCGACACTGCCATGCGGGTATCTGTTGATGCGGTACAAATTCTCGGCGGGTCTGGCTACATGCGTGAATACCCGCTTGAGAGAAGAATGCGGGAAGCAAAACTACTGCAAATCGTTGAAGGAACTAATCAAATTCAGCGTGTTGTAATTGCTAACAAAATTTTATCATAGATTATTCACAACACTTAGTAAACAATGTCATATAGACAACAGCTTCTGCGTCCTTGGTACCGCCAAAAAGGCAGGCCAAGGGCTTTTATTATTTTGGCTCAACTAAATATAATTATGACGGGACGGCTCCCCGGCTGACAGACACAAAATCCAGCTTTGACCTGGACAGCGATGGCCATGATGATCAGATTTCCTTCGTGGGGCCGGGAAGCGGTTTTCTTGCCCTGGATTTAAATAGTGATGGCGTTATAAGTGGAAGGGAGCTTTTGGGGCCCCAAAGCGGCAACGGATTTTCGAATCTGAGTAAATATGATGACGACGGCAATCAGTGGATTGACGAAAACGATGATATTTTCAACCGCCTGCGCATATGGACAAAGGATGCTGACGGCAACGATATTCTGTTTGCCTTGGGACAAAAGGGAATAGGCGCCATATATCTGGGTAACCTCAACACATTGTTTTCCTTCAAAGACCAGTCCAACGAAGAGCAGGCCCGGATAACACAATCAGGTATTTTCGTAAAAGAGGATGGATCGGTGGGTACAATGCAGCAAGTGGATCTGGTTGTATAAAATAGCTATCAGCAATCAGCCGCCAGCTATCAACCACCCTGAAAAACACCTTATACTAAAGACCCGCAACTGAATACTAACTCCTGATTGCTGTTTGCTGAAAGCTGACGGCTGAAAGCCAGTCGCCCTGTGGGGCGACTGGCTTTCATTTTTGAAGTACCGATATGGCCGTATCCAGGTTATAGCCCTGATCCCTGTCTCTGTCGATTACAACTAAATCCGACCTGAGGTCACCATTTAAGTCCCCTGCCAGGGTTACTCCGTTGCGGGTGGCGCCCCAAGGACCAAAATCACCCCGGTACACAAATCTCTGGCCGTCGGATGTGGCCATTTGCCACTGCCCCTTCGGGCTGTAAAACAAAAGGTCGCTCTTGCCGTCTCCGTTTATGTCAGAAGAATAAGGCTGCCATCTATCTTTGGATCCCCACATCTTCAGCCATGGATCACCGGCCTCGGTAAAACCTTCTCCCGGCCCGGACAGCAATACTCTCAAATGGCCGCTGTCATTGTCCACCACCGCTATGTCTGTTTTTTTGTTCCCGTTAAAATCCCCAGCCAGCAGCTTGACGTTCCTGCCCTTCAAAAATTCCCATTGATACCACTTGATCTGACTGAACCCTTCAGTGGTATTGATGGTCAGACCGATTCTTTTTCCCTCCTGGTCATGTACCGCCACATCGGCCAGACCGTCCCCGTTAAAGTCACCCGCCAGAGGAGCAATGGATTTCATGCGCGGCAAGGTCAGGCAGACCTTGTCCCGGGGAACCAATTTTCCACCCTTGTTTTCGGCCAGTGTAAATGTTCCGCCATCCGGATTGAACACCATAATATCGTCCATTTTATTGCCGTTGAAATCACCCACCAGGGGTACTGCGTCCTTTTCCAGTTTCCAGCCGCTGATCCACACTCCTCCGTCAGCAAAGGCCCCGGTTTTTCTCGGGGAATACCCCGAGGCTGTATACCGGTACATGCGCCACTGGTTGACTTCTCTGTTCCAGACCAGTACGCTTTGTGACGATCCCGGCTCAAACCGGCCAGCCATTACGTTATCGCCTTCGGCGAAGGAGAGATTTTCCAGACGCTGGGCCGGTATAAATTTTGTCAGATCATAAATTGAAACAAAGGTATACCCCTTTTCCTTAAATGAATTGATGAGCATATGCAGAGGAGAGCCCCGGTCATATACGTAATACTCCTCGCCGTTTTTGCGGTAAGCCTTTGATATATAATTGAATTCCCTGAAAGGATGGTAAAAAAAGGACGCCAGATCGCCTTTCAGCCGGTCCAGTGTTTTAATCATTTTTTCGGCATCCACATCGGGATTAATATATCCCAGGGGGGTGGGCACCGTGATAAACCCCCGGTATCCCGGGCCATTATAATCATACGTTCGGGGCTTGATGGCGTTCACACCCCGGTAATGGTTTTCATATATCAGTCCCGTTTGTTCCTCGAAGGCAGGGTACTGTGTCATGGAGGCGGTATAGTGCGGCGTTTCCCAGTATCCCGGGTTAATACCGGCCTTTTCAAACAATTCCATGGCGCTGCTGATTCTTTCCCGGGCGTATGTATAGGTGTCCAGCGGTTCGGGACTCTTTATTCTGTCGTAGAATTCAAAGCCCTGTCCGCTGACGTTATTGCCGGTCTGATGTGTGTAGCCGTGGATACCCACTATGCCCCCCAAACCTTCCATGTATTTGATGGTGGACAGAAATTCCATGGCATAGGGTGTCTGATCGGTAATTTTTACATCATACCCCTTCTGGGGGACAACCATCCTGGGAATGAGCGAGATATGAAAGGGTACTCCCTCCCCATGTAAATATTCGGCGATTACCCGCATCTTTTTAAGAGTTTCTTCACCTTGATAGAGTCCTCCCGGACATACATCCTCCAGCCTTATTAATGCCGGCTTCACTGTCCTATGGGAACCTGGACCGGCCACCTCCACCACCCAGTTGCCTTCCCTGGAAGAATCGGTGGCGCAGCCACCCATAATGATCACCAGAATAAATACCGTCAATGCTTTTAAGTAACGCAGATTTAACCACTCCCACCTGTCATTGTGCAAAAATATATTAGCCAAAATAGCGGCAAGCGGAAAGCTTTTTTTAGCCACAGAGATCCCAGGCAACCTATCACCTATTACCCCTGAAAGACCCTCCCCATACAGCTCATAGCTTACAGCTTACCGCTATTCCCCCGCCAGTCTTGCCGAAACATCTTTTATTTCTTCCAACGCCCCTGCCCTGGCGAGAATTTCTCCTTTTTTGTCTATGCCGGGATAACAGTAGGTACCGGTCAGTTTTATATCCATCATCTTGAAAAAATATCTTACAATTGAGGCGGAACCCTCAAATACCCCGGGAAGGCGGGTTCCGGCGCAGGATATAAATATGCCCCTGCGGTTTTGCCTGAAATCGTCATCCTGTATCACCGGTTGCTTTAAAAGATATCTGGTGGCCCAAAACTGCTGCGACCTGTCTATAAACATCTTGGCCTGGGCGCATATTCCCATGCTGAATACCGGGGCAGCCATGATCAGCATATCCGCCTTCAGAATTTTTTCAAAAACAGGCCCGGCATCGTCCTTTATAACACATCTGCCCGTACTGTAGCAGCCCTCACAAGCCCGACAGGGATAATAACTGAGATCTACCAGGCGTATAGTCTCGGTTTCCACATTCAGGGACTGCAATCTTTCCACCGCAGCCTTCAGTAATATTTCGGTATTCCCATTTTTCCTGGGACTGCAAGCCAGAGCCACACAAAACTGATCGATCATTCCAATCCGGCCTCCGTTGCTGTTATTAACCGTATATCCGCCTAATCACCGATCAAATAATAATCCCTTTGCAATAAATACCACTCTTTTATGATATGATTAGTTGATTGCTGGTAAATCCAAATTAACCGGGGGTGTTGTTATTGTCTTTGACATGCGATCCAAAAAATAATCCGGCCATTGAGACTGCGGCCCGTTTCCTTAACGCCGTTAAAAAAGGGGATGCCGGAACTTTCTGGGACACTCTGGACAAAAGGGGACAGGGATATTTTTTGGGACTTTGGTTTTACGCCATGGAAAATATGAACATAGAGACCATTATTAAGCTGACAGGTGAAAAGGAGTTTCTGGACGGAGTACTGGGGCCCATCATACATGGTCTAAGGGAAAGCATATCGGAATTGCTGGATAACCCCAGGTTCGGGGAAATAGAGTATGGAACGCCGCACTGTGCCAGCATAAGGATTTTCCCCGCGGGTGGTCAGCCAGACGATCAAAACGGGGATTTCATTCCACTGGTACTGGAGCTTTGCGATTCCGGCTGTGTAAACGGCGATGTAAATCTCACCTGCTGGAAAATTGACACCCTGCAGTGTTTCCAGCTTAACAAGGGGATTAATTAATATTTACTTTAGGTCGAAAAGGCCGAGAAGTTTGGCCGACATCAAAATAACACATATCACCAGAAAAACCCGTATCCATCTGTCACCCCTACTCATGGCAAAGTTACTGCCCAACCAGCCTCCCACCCCGTTGCCGACGGCCAGGATGAGCCCCAAAACCCAGCTCACCTTTCCGTCCGCCACAAAAAGGGCCAGAGACGAAAGCATGTATAATCCCACCACCAGATTCTTCTGACTGTTTATTTTGACCAGGGACATACCGGTAATCATAGAAAGGGCCACAATAATTATAAACCCGGCTCCCGCCTGGATAAATCCTCCATAAATCCCCACAAAGAAAAATACCGCCGCCGCTATATACCTGCGGCCCGGAGTCAGGTTTTCCAACGGCTTGATAAACTTTTTTTCCGGCTGCCCTATAATGGCGGCCAAAACCAACAGCATTACTACGGCCAGTATTCTGTTAAAAATCAGGTCCGACAGCGTAACAGCCAGATATACCCCCACAACGGAACCAAGGATGGCAGGTATCCCCAGAAGAAGTCCCAGTTTCAAATCAAAAAAACCTTTGCGCTGGAAATTTCCCACCGCCACCATGCATTGTACCATCAGAGCCACCCGGTTGGTGCCGTTGGCTTCTGCCGAGGGAAGTCCCATAAAAATAAGCGCCGGAAGGCTCAAAAGAGATCCTCCCCCGCCCACTGTGTTCATAAAGCCGGATATCACTCCCACAGCCATAATCAACACCACTTCATAAAAGGTCATTTATATACTCCCGCCTTAAATATACTGTCATCAGAAGTAATAATTCTTTACTTACCGGGGTTTATCCTCCTCCGGGTCGTTCATGATGTATTATCAACAAAAAAAACTGTCTTAGAACCTGAACAGCTGTGTTAAAATCTAGTCAAATAGAAGGGAGGTTTGTGTATTGGTGGCCAAGGCCAGATCAATCTCATACCACAAAGAAGTATTTTTAAGACCCTCCAACACTCTGGGGGAAGTGGTGTCCACCTTTTCCCGGACCAGGCTGGACGCTGTGCCGGTGGTGGGAGATGAAAACAAAGTCATTGGCGTCATGACCAAGCACAACCTGTACAAGGCCCTGATGGGAGGTCACCAGCTTAATTCTGTTATTGAAGACCTTTACGCCAGGCCGGCCAAATGCGTGGATGAGGAAATGAATTTCGGCCAGGTCTACAGTTACATGCAAAAAATGGAGCTGGGTCAGGTGGTGGTTACCGACAGTAAGAATAATCCCTATGGCATGGTAACCAAGATGAGTGTTATTGAGAACTTGAGATCCCGCAGTGACAGACAGGCCAGGGAACTGGGTTCCCTGCTGGACGCCCTGGAGAACGGGGTTCTGGCTGTAAACAGCAGGAGCATTGTCACGGTAATCAACCCGGCGGCTGAAAATATGCTGAATATCAAAGGCCGGGAGGTGCTGGGCAAATTTGTGCTGGATATGCTGCCTCACGTCAGGATGGACAAAGTGCTGCATGACGGCGGTGTAACAAACTGGCACAGGATCGAAGGTCTCCCCGGGATACTGGCCAAATATCTGCCTGTATACAGCAATGGACAGCCCGGGGGAGCCATTGCTGTACTTCATGACCTTACTGAATACGAAAAGCTGGCCCAGGAATTTGAAAGCGTTCAAGAAGTTCAGAGAACCCTGGCCACCGTATTGGATCTGGCCTATGACGGCCTGCTGGCGGTTAACTCCCAGGGGGTTGTGACCACGGTAAACAGGACCATGCTGGAGTTTCTGGACACCCGGGCGGATCAAGTGATGAACCGTCGGGTTAGGGACATTCTGCCGGAGCTTGGGCTGGAGGAAATAATCGCCGCAGGCGTAACCGATGAGGGCGATGTTAAAACAATAAAGGGAAAAAGGTGCATCGTTACCAGGCTCCCTATACAGCAGGGGGATCAGGTATTGGGAGCGGTGGCCAAAATAACCTTTAAGGGGCTGAACAGGCTTCCCGATCTGGTAAGAAGACTGGAAACACTGGAAAACCAAATTTCTTACTACCGCGACGAACTTTCCCGGGTAACCCACACCGGTATAAGGTTCGATGATATAGTGGGCACAAGCCCCCAGATGGTCAGCGTAAAAAACATGGCCGGGCAGACTTCCCGAAGCTTATCCAGCGTTTTCCTCCTGGGAGAAAGCGGCACCGGCAAGGAATTATTCGCTTCGGCCATACACAACCAATCCGGAAGGACTGGTCCCTTTGTAAAGGTTAATTGCGCCGCCATGCCGGATAATCTTTTGGAAACAGAATTTTTCGGATATGAGGAGGGAGCCTTCACCGGGGCTAAAAAATCCGGGAAGCCCGGTAAATTTGAACTGGCCCACAAAGGCACGCTGTTCCTGGATGAAATAGGCGACATGTCCCTTCCGCTTCAGTCAAAATTACTGAGGGTTTTGCAGGAAAAAGAGTTCGAAAGGGTGGGGGGAATTAAAACACTGCGGGTGGATGTGAGAATAATAGCCGCCACCAACAGGGATATTGAAAAGCTGATGGAAGAAGGGAAATTTCGGGAGGATTTGTACTACCGCCTGAATGTCATCGTCATCCTGATCCCTCCCTTAAGGGAACGAAAAGGCGATATATACCCTCTGACCACACACCTGATCAGAAAATACAACCGCATACTGGGGTGCCGGGTCAGGGGAGCAAGTCCCCAAGCCATGGAAATACTGACCAATCACTGGTGGCCCGGCAATGTAAGAGAGTTGGAAAACGTGGTGGAGAGGGCGCTAAACATAGTCACCGACGGAGATATCCTTCCCACTCACCTGCCACAATACCTGCTGAGCCATCACAATCTGAAAAAGCCGGAAAATGAGGCCAAAATATCAGGCCTCAACATGATCAGCAGCATTGCCTCCACCGAAAAGGAACTGGTCACCCGCGCTCTGGCGGAGGCCGGCGGCAACCGATCCAAAGCCGCCGAAATACTGGGCATAAGCAGGACCAAACTTTATGACAGACTTAAAAAGCACGGCATAAAGCATAAGCAGTGACATTAGCTGTAAGCTATAACCTGACTTCAAAGGATCTTATCTTTCTTCCCGGTCAAAGGGAATGCCCAGCGCCCCGGGTGTGCCGGTCCGTGCCGCCCTGTTGCGGCCTATAACAATAATCAGCACCAGAACGGTAAAAATATAGGGCATCATCTTCAGAAAGAAAGAGGGCACCAGCACCCCCATAACCTGCAGCCTGAAACCGATGGCATCTATTCCCCCGAAAATGTACGAGCCCACCATTGCCCTCAGAGGATTCCAAAGGGCGAAAATAACCAGGGCCACCGCTATCCATCCCCTGCCTGCGGTCATGTTTTCCAGCCATGAAGGCGCATATGCCAGGGAAAGGTATGCCCCTCCCAGCCCTGCCAACATGCCCCCGGCTATGACATGCAGGTACCTTGAAAGAAAAACCTGGACCCCCAGGGAATCCGAAGCCGAAGGGTTCTCCCCTATGGCCCTCAGGTGAAGCCCGGGCCTGGTCCTGTAAATGTATAGCCACAATGCCGGAACCAGCAGGTAGGTCAGGTAAACCAGGGGATCATGATTAAAAAAAATGGGTCCTATTACCGGTATATCACCAAGCGCCGCCAGCGGCTTGGAAGAGAAGGGCAGCGGCACCGGCACTCCGATATAGTCTTTGCCCAGATATCCGCTGAGGCCTGTACCAAATATGGTCAGGGCCAGACCGCTGACCACCTGGTTTGACCTGAGGGTAATGGTTAGGAATGCGTGTATAAATGCCACCATTCCCCCCGCCACCATTGAGGCCAGCACCCCGGCCCAGGGGTTCCTGAAATGCACCGCCGCTATAAAGCCGCAAACAGCTCCAATCAACATCATTCCCTCAACACCCAGGTTGATTACACCCGACCTTTCGGCCAGCAGCTCACCCAGTGCGGCGTAAAGTATAGGCGTCCCGGCGGTTACCGCCGCGGCCAGTATTAATATGAGAACGTTTGTCTCCCCTCCGTGGCTCACCGGGCAACCCCCCTGTCTGCAAACCTGATCCTGAATCTGGAGAATATTTCTCCTCCCAAAACGAAAAACAGAATGGCCCCCTGAAGCATTGTAGCCACCGATGCCGGTACGCCACTGGTCTGCACCAGATAGCCCCCCACCTGAAGGCCTCCGAAAAGCACTGCCACAAATATGATGGCAAAGGGATTCAGTTTGCTCAGCCAGGCCACAATAATGGCAGTGTAACCGTATCCCGGGCTGAGGCCGTGCTGGAGCCTTCCAGTGATTCCGCTTACCTCTGTCATCCCGGCCAGGCCGCTGACGGCCCCGCTTAAAAGCATGACCAGGAGTATGTTGCGCCATATATCCATTCCTGCATACCTGGCGGCTGCAGGACTCTCACCGATAACCCTTATTTCAAATCCCCACCTGCTGCGATTCATTACTATATAAAGCATTACGGCGATCAGCAGGGCAAATAAAATGCCGCTGTGCACCCTGGAGTCTCCCAGGGTGCTTAACCTGGCCGCCCCGGCAAAGGGGGCGCTCAGCGGGAAGTTAAACCCGTCCGGGTCCTTCCATGGGCCGTAAACCAGATAGTCCACCCATAGCATGGCCACATAGTTCAGCATCAGCGTGGTAATTACCTCGTTAACCCCCAGGCAGGCCCTGGGTATGGCCGTCAGTATAGCCCACAACCCCCCGGCCGCCATTCCCAGAAGTATCATGGCCGGTATCATAATATAGGCCGGCAGTCCGGGAAAAGTCAGGGGAACCCAACTGGCGGCAAAAGCTCCCATGTAAAGTTGTCCCTCAGCTCCTATATTCCACAAACGCATCCTGAAGGCAATGGAAACACCCAGAGCACAAAGAGCGATTGGAATAGCCTTGACCACGGTCTCGGAAAGTCCGTAAGACGAACCGAAGGCCCCTGAAAACATCAGCAAATAAATCTCCTGGGGATCATGGCCATTGATCGCCAGGAAAATGCCGCCCAGCACCAGAGAAAGAAAAACCGACGCAGCCGGGGTGATAAAAACCGAGGCCGCCGGTGGGAACAGTCTTCTTTCCAGATAAAATATCCTTGCCAAAGCTTTCATGCCCCTACCTCCGAGCCAGCCGCCCCCATCATTAAAAGACCTACGTCTTCCGGCTTAACCTTGTCCCCTCCGGGCATTATCCCTGCAATGGAACCTTCAAACATTACACCCACCCGGTCGCACAGCTTCAGTATCTCATCCAGGTCCTCGGATATAAGTAATACAGCCGTTCCTTTGCTGCGAAGTTCCAACAGCATGCCATGAACGGCCTCGGTTGCCCCCACATCCAGCCCCCTTACCGGGTAAACCACCACCATAAGAGAAGGGTTGGCGGATATTTCCCTGGCCAGCAGAAGACGCTGCAGGTTACCTCCCGATAGCATTGCCACAGGAGATTTAAGGTCGGCCACCTTGATGCCGAAATCCTCAACCAGCCTGCCGGCTTCCCGGCCGGCGCAGCTATAATTGATAAGCCACCTGCCGGAGTAATCCGGCTTGCGGTAATTTTTCAAAATGATATTATCCACTACCCCCAGGCCTGGAACCAGCCCTGTTCCCAGCCGGTCCTCCGGAACATAGCTAACCCCCAGGTCGGCTATTGATCTGGGTGAGCGGTTGGTTACATTAACACCGTTTATCATTATCTTTCCGCCGTGCACCCACCTCAGACCGGCCACGGCCTCTGCCAGTTCCTTCTGTCCATTGCCGGCTACCCCGGCAATACCGAATATTTCCCCTTTGCATACCGAAAAGGACACCCTTTTTAGTGCCTCTCCGCCCACATCCTTCATGGCCCCCACTCCCCGAAGCTCCAGCACTGTTTCCCCGGGAGTTTCCCCGCCCCCATTGCGGGCTGGGGCCACATCCCTACCCACCATCAGTCGGGCCAGTTTTCTTTCGGTGATGTCCTTACTGTCCAGAACTGCCGCCACCCTGCCTCCGCGCAAAACGGTGACCCGGTCAGCGGCTGAAAGCACTTCGTTCAGTTTATGGGTGATCAGTATTACCGATCGTCCGGAAGCGGCAAATTTTTTAAGGTTTTCAAAAAGCTCCGCCGATTCCTGGGGAGTCAGCACGGCGGTGGGCTCGTCCATAATCAGCAGATCGGACCCCCGGTAAAGCATTTTCAGTATTTCCACCCTCTGTCTTTCCCCCACCGAAATCTGGCTTACCAGGGCAGCGGGATCGACATTGAGACCGAAGCTGCGGCTTAAGCCGGCTACCTTTTCCGATAGTTTATCAAGACTGTAAAAAAAGGGCGTGCTCCAGTGACCCAGTATAATATTCTCCACCACAGTGAATTTTTCCACCAGCTTAAAGTGCTGGTGCACCATTCCAATGCCGCAGCTTATAGCATCCCTGGGGGCCCGAAGCGTCACCTCGCAGCCCCGCACCAGTATTTTACCGCTGTCGGGCCGGTACATCCCGGCCAGAATGGACATGAGAGTGCTCTTGCCCGAGCCGTTCTCCCCAAGCAAGGCGTGGATTTCACCAGGCGCCACTGAAAAATCAACGTTGTCGTTGGCAACGACTCCGGGAAACCGCTTGGTAATCCCTTTCATCTCAATAAACTTCACGTATATAATCCCCCATAAACCGACCGCTGACGGTTATCCCGCCAGCGGCCCTTACAGATTTTTACAAACCGGATTTGGTTATTGGTTGCTGGTTAATTACCTATTACCTACGTCCTCTCTCAGCGTTATTTCTTTTTGGGTATGGTTCCTTCCACGCCCTCCACGAACCAGTCAAAGCTGAGCATATCCTGGTCGGTCATTTTCTGCCCCTCGGGCACCTTCACCGATCCGGACTGGTCCTTGACAGGTCCTGTGAATACGTCCCATTTACCGCTTAAAATAAGCTGTTTCTTATCTTCAATAATCTTCTTGACATCATCCGGCACCATGGGTCCGAAAGGCGCTATATCAACAATCTTGTCGCTCATGGAACCCCAGTACTGTTCGGACTTCCAGGTCTTCTCCCTGACGGCCTTAACGGTATTTACATAGAACGGGCCCCAGTTCCAGACCGCGGATGTCAAAACGGCCTTGGGAGCGTACTTGCTCATATCGCTGTTGTAACCTATGCCGTATTTGCCCTTTTCCTCTGCAGCCTGCATGGGGCCGGGGGTGTCCTGGTGCTGGGCTATAACATCGGAACCGGCGTCCAGCAGTGTTTTTCCGGCCTCTTTTTCAGCAGCGGGATCATACCATGTATTGGTCCATACAACCTGCACCTTGGCGTTTGGGTTGACCGCCCTCACACCCTGGGTAAAGGCATTGATCCCCCTGACCACCTCGGGAATCGGGAAGGCGGCCACGTACCCTATCTTGTTGCTCCTGGTCATTTTGCCGGCCACTATCCCCGTGAGGTAGCGGGTCTGGTATATACGGCCGAAGTATGTTCCTACATTTTTATCGGTTTTAAACCCGGAGCAGTGCATGAAGACAACATCGGGGTATTTCTTGGCCACATTTATGGTGGGATCCATATAACCGAAGCTGGTGGCAAAAATCACCTTGTTACCCTGCTCGGCCAGTTGCGTAAGCACCCTCTCGGAATCCGCACCCTCGGGCACTGACTCAACGAAGGCGGATTTCACGTAAGGCAATTGCTTTTCCAGGTACTTTCTGCCCTCATCGTGGGCATAGGTCCACCCGGCGTCCCCCACCGGGCCCACATACATAAAGGCCACTTTGAGTTTTTCAGCATCCCCGGCGGGAGCTTTGGTTTCTTCTTTTTTGCCGCCGCAGCCGGAAACCAGCAAAGCCACCGCCAGCATCAGCACTGCCGCCAGCACCGGAAAAATTTTAAAACTCTTCAACTCTTACCCCTCCTTTAAAAATCTCAATCTTTTTTTATTCAATCTTTTTTTATTCAATGCAGGCGGCGGAAATCCTCCCGGTCAGCACTAAACTTGGCTATAAACAATTGATCGACTTTTGATCCCAGAAGGTTGTAGAAAAAATAAGATTTGTTTTATGCCTTGAATGATTATCTCCCCTTTCCAAAGAACCTTAACTATAAAAAAACGCCCTGACGGGCGTTGCCGTCTTGCAGACGGCGGAATCCAGGAGCCAGGAGCCAGAATCCAGAATGGTGACAGGCTGCCTTAAAAGCGACCCTCAAGAGACCCCACAGCGACATGCAGTGAGGGGGAGTGATTTGAGTCCGTGCGGAATGTACCGGAGGCTGCTACTGTCTCTTAACGACCGAGCCTACGGAATGCCGAGCCGGCTGCAGGACGCAGCCGGAAGCCGGAATCG
>Ga0209643_1000389_pt1 | contig 86634 bp, 77 predicted proteins | sample AutmiccBRH37_all_FD_187383 | JGI IMG/M metagenome (GOLD analysis project Ga0209643, IMG submission 187383) | Deep subsurface microbial communities from Mt. Terri, Switzerland - Autotrophic microbial communities BRH/37_all (SPAdes) (version 2) | ecosystem: Environmental > Aquatic > Deep... | reverse complement strand
ACGCCGCACCGCGAGCAGCGACGGGCTGCGGGCGACCCTGGCCGATTGGCGGCGCGTTCAGCCGCTTGAATTTGCGGGCGCCAAGCGGGACTGGGTGTCATATCCCGGTGTCTTTGCACAAGGGTTGCTCGATCCCGCGACAGCGCTGCTCATCGGGGTACTGCCTCAAAACGGAACTGGCGCCGCGCTCGATTTCGGCGCTGGAGGCGGCGTCCTGGCGCGCGTGCTGATGGAGCGCGGCTTCGCGGTCGATATGATCGAACGCGACGTGCTGGCTCTTGAGGCGGCGCGCGAAAACGTCCCGCAGGCGCGCGCGATCTGCGGCGACAGGCTCTTCGATTCCGGCCGCTACGGTCTGATCGTCTCCAACCCCCCGATCCATGTGGGGCGGGCGGTCGATTTGCGGGTGGTCGAGAGTTTGATGGCGGGGGCGCCGAAGCTGCTCACCCGGGGCGGATCGCTGATGCTGGTGACCCAGCAGACGGTCCCGTTGCCGCGTCTTGCAGAGGGGCACTTCAAGTCAGTGGAACAAATGGCGGAATTCAAGGGATTTCGCGTCTGGCGGCTGAGAAACCCCTAGGCCTCTGACGGCGCAGGGCGGGGCGGAAAACCGGTTTCCACTTTTTGACATCGCGCACTAAGATGCGCGCAAAATTCATTCAGGAGTTTCCTCATGGACGCCAAACGCTTTGACAAATCACGCCTGCCGTCGCGCCACGTGACGGTCGGTCCGGAGCGCGCCCCGCACCGGTCATATCTCTATGCGATGGGTCTGAGCGAGGAGGAGATCGCGCAGCCGCTGGTGGGCGTCGTATCGGCGTGGAACGAGGCTGCACCGTGCAACATCGCGTTGATGCGTCAGGCGCAGGCCGCGAAGGTGGGTGTTTCGGAAGCCGGCGGCACGCCGCGCGAGTTCTGCACCATCACGGTCACGGACGGCATCGCGATGGGTCATGCCGGCATGAAGTCGTCGCTGGTCAGCCGAGAAGTGATCGCGGATTCGATCGAGCTTACCATGCGCGGTCATTGCTATGACGCGCTGGTGGCGATTGCGGGCTGCGACAAGTCGCTGCCGGGTGCGATGATGGCGATGTTGCGCCTCAACGTACCATCGGTCTTCATGTATGGCGGCTCGATCCTGCCCGGCCGCTTCAAGGACAAGGATGTCACCGTCGTCGATGTGTTCGAGGCGGTCGGCCAGCATTCGGCCGGCAACATGTCGGACGACGAGTTGCACGCGCTCGAATGTGTCGCGTGTCCCTCTGCCGGGGCGTGCGGCGGCCAGTTTACCGCCAACACGATGGCGTGCGTGTCGGAGGCGATCGGCCTCGCGCTTCCCGGCTCGGCTGGCGCGCCGGCGCCTTACACCTCGCGCGATCAATATGCGGAAGCATCCGGCCGCGCCGTGATGGCGCTGATCGAGCGCAATCTTCGTCCGCGCGATATCGTGACGCTCAAGGCGCTCGAAAATGCGGCCGTTGTGGTTGCCGCGACCGGCGGGTCAACCAATGGCGCGCTTCATCTGCCCGCGATGGCGCATGAATGCGGCATCAAGTTTGATCTGTTCGATGTCGCGGAGATCTTCAAGCGCACGCCCTATATTGCAGATCTCAAGCCCGGCGGGCGCTATGTCGCCAAGGACGTATTCGACATCGGCGGCGTGCCGCAGATCCTCAAGACGCTTCTCGACGCGGGATATCTGCACGGCGACTGCATGACGGTGACCGGACGGACGCTTGCCGAAAATCTGAAAGATGTTGTTTTCAATACGAACCAGGACGTGGTGCGCCCGGCAACCGACCCGCTGTCGCCGACCGGCGGCGTTGTCGGGCTCAAAGGCTCGCTCGCGCCCGATGGCGCGATCGTCAAGGTGGCGGGTATGAAGGTGCTGCAGTTCTCAGGCCCGGCGCGCGTGTTCGATTGCGAGGAGGATTGCTTCGCGGCGGTCGAGAACAATCAGTACAAGGAAGGTGAAGTTCTCGTCATCCGGTATGAGGGACCCAAGGGCGGGCCCGGAATGCGCGAAATGCTGTCAACCACCGCCGCCCTCTACGGGCACGGCATGGGCGACAAGGTGGCGCTCATCACGGACGGGCGGTTTTCCGGCGGGACGCGCGGCTTTTGCGTCGGCCACGTCGGGCCGGAAGCCCAGGACGGCGGGCCGATCGGCCTGCTGAAGGATGGCGATATCATCACCATCGATGCGGCGACCGGGCGGCTCGACGTCGAACTCTCCGAAGCGGAACTGGCCGAGCGGCGCAAGAGCTGGAAACCTCGCAAAACCGATTACAATTCCGGCACGCTTTGGAAATACGCCCAATTGGTCGGTTCGGCGCGCTATGGGGCTGTCACGCATCCGGGCGGCGCTGCGGAAACGCATATGTATGCCGATATCTGACACGCGCTTGTGAGGGACGCGGTGCTTGCATTGCGCCGCGTCTCGCATTTGAATGGCCCGATCCGCTATCTCCAACGTCTGGATTGGACCACACATGCCTCATCTCTCTGATCCGATCACCCTGGGTGATCTGAAGCTCCCCAACCGTGTCATCATGGCGCCGTTGACCCGCACCCGCGCGACGCCGCCGGGTCGCGTACCCAATGCCCTGATGGCCGAGTACTACACGCAGCGCGCCAGCGCCGGGCTTATCATCTCCGAAGCGACCTCCGTCTCCGCGATGGGTGTCGGCTATCCCAATACGCCCGGCATCTGGTCGAAGGAGCAGGTCGAAGGCTGGAAGCTCACGACCCGCGCGGTCCATCAGGCCGGCGGGCGGATCTTCCTCCAGCTCTGGCACGTGGGGCGGATTTCCCACCCGATGTATCTTGATGGCAAGCTGCCGCTCGCCCCCAGCGCGATCGCGCCGGAAGGGCATGTCAGCATCGTGCGTCCGCTCACGAATTTCGTGACGCCGCGCGCCCTGGAGCGCGACGAGATTCCCGGAATCGTCGAGCAATACCGGGTCGGCGCACAGAACGCGAAAGAGGCAGGTTTTGATGGCGTCGAGGTGCACGGCGCGAACGGCTATCTGCTCGATCAGTTTCTGCAGGATCGCTCGAACAAGCGCACCGACGATTACGGCGGGCCGATCGAAAACCGTGCGCGGCTGATGCTTGAGGCGGTCGACGCGGCGATATCGGTGTGGGGGGCAAAGCGCGTGGGGCTTCACCTCGCGCCGCGCGGAGACGCCCACACCATGGGCGACAGCAATCCGCTCGAAACCTTCTCATACGTGGCCCGCGAAATGAAAAAGCGCGGTCTCGCATTCCTGTGCGCGCGCGAGCATACCGGCGAAAACCGGATCGGGCCGGCGCTTAAGGCGGCCTTCGGCGGTCCCTATATCGCGAATGAAGGCTTTACGAAGGAAACCGCTGAGGAAGTTCTGGCGAAGGGTGAGGCCGATGCAGTGGCGTTCGGCAAGCTGTTTATCGCCAACCCGGATCTCCCGCAGCGCCTCGCCACCGGCGCGCCGCTGAACAAGCCGATTGCGGAGACCTTCTACGCGGATGGCCCTCAGGGCTACACCGACTATCCGGTGCTCGTCGACGCCTGAGGTCAATGCGGGACGCGCCGCTTGCCTTGCGGCGTGTCCCGCCGTTCAATACCCCGTCGTCATTTTGATACCGGATGGGAGCACCCAGATGCCGACACTGTTCGACCCGATCACCGTCGGTGATCTGAAGCTGCCCAACCGGATCATCATGGCGCCGCTGTCGCGCACGCGCGCAACGGCCCTGGGCCGGGTGCCGAACGCCATGATGGCGCAGTACTACGCGCAGCGTGCGTCGGCGGGCATGATCCTCAGCGAGGCGACGTCGGTGTCCGCAATGGGTGTCGGCTACGAGTACACTCCGGGGATCTGGTCGGACGAACAGATCGAGGCCTGGAAGCTCGTGACCAGCGCCGTCCACAGTGCGGGCGGGAAAATCCTCCTCCAGCTCTGGCATGTCGGGCGGATCTCCCATCCTCTGTTTCTCGATGGCAAGCTGCCCCTTGCCCCGAGCGCGATCAAGCCTGACGGACGGCTCATGCTCTACCGGCCCGAGACCGAATATGTGGCGCCACGCGCGGTGGACAGGGCGGAGATCCCAGCCCTTGTCGAGGAATTTCGGCAGGGCGCCATCAATGCCATGAAGGCCGGCTTCGACGGCGTCGAGATCCACGGCGGCAACGGCTATCTCATCGACCAGTTCCTGCAGGACAGCACCAACGCGCGCACCGACGATTACGGCGGCTCGGTCGAAAACCGCGCGCGCTTCATGCTCGAAATCGTCGATGCCGCAATCTCGATCTGGGGAAAGGGGCGGGTCGGCGCGCATATCGCGCCGCGCGGCGACATGGCGGCCGGAGACAGTAATCCGCTCGCAATTTTCTCTCACCTTGCCGCCGAGCTCGGGCGGCGTGACATCGCGTTCCTGTTCGCCCGAGAGCATGTGGGTGCTGGCCGGATCGGTCCGGAACTCAGGAAAGCGTTCGGCGGGATTTACATCGCCAATGAAGGCTTCAATTTCGAAAGCGGTCAGGCCGTGCTTGCAAACGGCGAGGCCGATGCCGTGTCCTATGGCGTACTCTTTATTGCCAATCCGGACCTGCCGGCCCGTTTCGCCGCCGGCGCCAGGCTCAATGCGCTGGAGCCGCAACACCTCTACGAGGGCGGTCCCGCCGGCTACACTGACTATCCCGCGCTTGTTGACGCTTGACCTGCATCAAGGCGAGCGCGAGGCTCCATTGCGATTGTGATGCAAAGGAGCTCCACCATGCACGCCTATCACATTGCCGTCTGGATCGATCACCGCGAAGCGAAGATTTTTCGCGTAGGCGCGAAGGAGTCAGATGAGGAGGTCATTCGCGCGCAGCACGCCGAACGGCATATCCACCACAAAGCGGGGACATTCGGCGCGGGGCACGGCGGCGCCGGGCACGCAGGTGAAGACAACAAGTTCCTTGACACGGTTGCCGAGGAGATCGCTGAGGCCCATGAAATCCTGATCGTCGGCCCGGCGCAGGCCAAGCTTCACTTTCTCAAGCGCCTGCAGTCGCACTGGCCCAGGGTGGCCGAAAAGGTGGTCGGCGTGGAAAGCATCGATCACCCTTCGGATGCCAAGCTTGTGGAGTATGCGCGCCACTACTTTCACAAAGTGGACCGCATGCGCCCGCAGGTCGGCTGAGCGTCAGATCCAGCGGCGCACGCGGTTCATATACGAGCGGAACCTGTCGCCGTGCTGAGCTTCCATCTTGTGCTCTTCGTAGGGGATGACGATGCGGTCGTTCGTATAGAACACTGCCACCGGCACAAGAAACAGCGGGAGCCCGCCGTACCGAAATGCAATTCCGGCGGTCAACAGCACCAGCGCGAGGTACATCGGATTGCGTGTGAAGCTATAGGGACCATCCTCGACGACATGTGCGTTGGAGCGGGAGGCCGGGAAGATCTGTGTCCCGTAGCGCTTGAACAGGAGCGCTGCCCACACCGCGAGCACCAGTGCCATTGCGGCGATGATGCCGCCGAGGAGAGGGATCCGCAGCGCTTCGAAGCGCAATTGCGGGAGCAGGCCATCGGCCAGCATCGCCATGGCGACATAGAGCGCGGTCCACACCGGCGGGGGGATGCGCGCCAGAAGCGGCGCCGGGTAGCTGATCACGGTGCGGCGTCCCGGATTTTCTCGTGGTTGCGGATGACCTCCTGCACGATGAAGCTCAGAAATTTCTCAGCGAATTCTGGTTCGAGACTGGCTTGCCGGGCGAGTTCACGCAGGCGCGCGATCTGCTCCGCCTCGCGCTCGGGATCGGCGGGGGGAAGCTGATGCGTCATCTTATAGAGTCCGACCTTCTGCGTGATCTTGAACCGCTCGGCCAGCAGATAGATCAGTGCGGCATCGATATTATCGATACTGCGCCTGAAATCGGTCAGCGTTTCGTCCGTTGCGTGGGCCAATCCTAGCTTCCTTCTTCCCCGGTCCCGGTGGCGGCGCCCCTACGCGACGGGTGCGGCACGAGGGACGGTTTAGCAGATTTTTTGCGCGGGGCGCCACCCGTCATGGCGCCCCGCGTCGTCACCAGTGCCTCATGCCCTGTGCCGTCAGCAACGCATCCAGCGGGCCGATGGTATCGCGGGTGTAGCCGCCGAGAACCCCCGGGGTCCGCGGATCGTTCCGCCGACGCCAGATCGCGATTTCTCCGACGGTGTGCCACAGCTCATAGTCGCGGCCCGGCGAAACGGCGTCGGCCGGGCGCATCCAGTGGCTCACATAAGGTTGGGGGTTCGCGTCGGGAAACGACGCGGCCGGAAAGAATTCGGGGTAGTAGATCGGCACGTCCTTGTGGAGCATGAAGTACCCACCGCCGCGCCACCAGGGCGTCGCCTCATCGATGATGCCGCTGACATCGGTGGTGCGTGAGAGCAACCTGTAAGCATCGAGCGGGGCGGCGCGCGAAGCGGGCGCTTGCGGATAAACCTGCTTTTCAAGAGGCAGGTACCCAAACGCCCCGGCGAGCGATACGGAAGCGACGAGGCCGGTCAGCCCCGCCCGGAGCGGAGCAAGCGCCCGGGCGCCCGGCCGGAGTGTGTTCAGGCGCTCGTCGAGAATCGCGAACCCGATCAGCCAGAACGGGATCACCGCGAAGATGAACCGCACCTCCTTGTGCGCCGGAACCGAATAGACCGCCAGGGTGACGAGCGGCGCGGCGATCAGCACCCAAGCGTGCCGGGTATGGTAAAAGAGGTTCCGCAAGCCCACCAGCGCCAGGCCCGTCGAGCACAGCACAAGCGGCTTCATGTAATAAAGGACGTCGGCGCGCCCGAAGAAATTGTCGGCACCGACTGTCCAGTTGAAATGAAAATAGCGGATGTAGGAGCCGAACCAGTCGCCCCAGGTGACAAGATCGAGCGCGCCAAATCCGGCGCACACGAGCACGAACGTGGCTGCGGCAGGCAGTGCGCTGCGCCACGGCCAACGGGTGAGCGCGAAGACGAGCAGCACAAGCACGATCGGCGCGTTTTGAATTCGGATGCCGAGCGCGAGCGCCGTCAGCGCGCCGAACGCCATCTGGCGGATCAGCGTCGGACGTCCGACCAGCACGGCGAGCGCGGCAAACCATGCGTAGACCGAGAGCGCATCGACGCTCGGTTTGTGCGCGAGATACACAAGCTCGTACCAGATCGTGGCCAGCATGGCAGCGAGGCGTGCGACGCTTTCCGAGATCAGCGCGCGCGCTGAATAGTAAACGCTCGCGATCAGCGAGAGACTGATCAGTGAAAAGACGATCTTGATCGCGGGAATATATCCGGCGGGCTGGTCCAGCCCGAGCATCCGCAGAAGCGAGAGAAGCCCCGCGACAAAGCCGGGCAGCGCCCACGAGCGTACGCCAAAGCGATAATCCCACGGAATGACGCCATAACCGTAGACCACCCGGTGAGCCTGCTCCAGGTACTGAAACATCTCGTCGGGGCAGTGCACGTTCGATGTCGCGAGCGCAAAGGCGACGCGCAGCACCGATCCCGCCGCCAGCAGATGCGGCAGATAATGCCAGGTCTTGTCCGGTGCGGTCGCGCGCGCCATAGGGTCCCCCGTACGGGCATGCCCTACGGGGCCCGTAACACGGGAAGAAACCTAGGCGATGGGCATTGCCGAAAGGTGAAACGGGCCGCGGACCGCTCGTTACTGCGCGAGGACGCACCAGACCGGCACGTGGTCGGAGGGCTTGTCCCGGCCGCGCACGTCCTTGTCGATGCCTGCGGCCTCCAGGCGGTCTGCCGCCTGCGCGGAGAGCATCAGATGATCAATCCGGATCCCAAGGTCGCGTTGCCAGGCTCCCGCCTGATAGTCCCAGAAGCTGTATTGGCCGGACTGCGTGTTGCACGCGCGGAAAGCGTCCGTCAGCCCGAGATTCGCGAACGCGTTGAAGGCAAGGCGCGTCTCGCGGCGAAACAGAGCGTCCTCCACCCACGCGTCCGGATTGCGCGCGTCGCACGCCGCCGGAATGACGTTGTAATCGCCGGCGAGCACCAGCGCGGTCTCCTCGCGCAGGAGTTCGTACGCATGCGCCTTGAGCCGTGCCATCCACGCAAGTTTGTAGGGATATTTCGGGCTGTCGACCGGGTTGCCGTTGGGAAGGTAGATCGATGCGACGCGAACCGGCCGCGGCGATGCGATCAGCGCCTCGACATATCGCGCCTGGTCGTCCTCGTCATTACCCGGAAGCCGCACGCGGATGTCTTCCAGCGGAAATTTCGACAGGATCGCGACGCCATTATAGGTCTTTTGTCCGTGTACGGCGATGTTGTATCCCAGCTCCTCGAATGGTGCGCGCGGAAATACATCATCGACGAGTTTGATTTCCTGCAGGCACACAACATCGGGATCGGCCTCTCCCAGCCACGCCAGCGCGGAGTCGAGGCGAACCTTGAGCGAGTTGACGTTCCAGGTGGCGATTTTCATGCAGGTATGATCCGCGCGCCGGGGCAGGCGCGCAAGGCGGCTAAATCGAGAACGAGGTGCCGCACCCGCACGACGCCGTGGCTTGCGGATTTTTCACCTGAAACGACTGGCCCATCAGGTTGTCCACAAAATCGATTTCGGACCCTTCCAGATACATGAGCGAGATCGGGTCGATCAGCACTGTTGCCCCGTCCCGCTCGATCACAAGGTCGTCATCGCCCTGCGCGTCGTCGACGGCAAAGCCGTATTGAAAGCCCGAACACCCGCCGCCCGATACCGAGACGCGCAGTTTCGATCCCGCGGGCTCCGACGACAGAATCTCCGCGATCCGCTTGGCAGCGGCGGCGCTCAGGCTTACGTGTACAGCGTGGTTCATGCTCGACTCCGGCCGGGGACGTCCCCGGCATGTCCTGCGATACCTTTATGTAAGACCGTCTAGGTTAATGTCAAACCGACGCGGGAGTATGATTCGCCACGACGGAAGGCTCAAATGCAGGAGTTGTCACGCTTTGCGGCCGCCGGGCCGCATTGGGAGCGCCGCCTCCACCCGGAACCGGCGGCCACCAGCCGATCCGGCTTTCAGCGTGATCGCGACCGGATCATTCATTCGACCGCGTTTCGCCGCCTCAAGCACAAGACGCAGGTTTTCGTTTCCCATGAGGGGGATCATTACCGCACCCGGCTGACACATTCGATCGAGGTCGCGCAGATCGCGCGCTCGCTGGCCCGCACGCTTAAGCTCGACGAGGATCTCACGGAGACGCTGGCGCTGGCGCATGATCTCGGTCACACCCCGTTCGGCCATGCGGGCGAGGACGCGCTCGATGCGTGCATGGCCGAGTTCGGCGGCTTTCGCCACAATGCCCACACGCTGCGCATCGTCACCAGTCTCGAACAGCGCTACGCGGATTTCGACGGCCTCAATCTGAGTTTTGCCTCGATCGACGGGCTGCTCAAGCACAACGGGCCGATCGCCGGGGAGCAACCATTCGGGCTCGACGAGCTGATCGCGGCCTATGGCATCGTGCCGGGTGACTACGGCGTTCTGGAAGCGCAGATCGCCGCGCTGTCCGACGACATCGCCTACAACAATCACGACATTGACGACGGGTTGCGCGCGGGCCTTTTCACCGTCGACCAGCTGCTCGGCGTTCCACTCGTGGGCGACGTGTTTTCGCAGGTGATGGACCGTTATCCCGGGCTTGAGGAGCGCCGGCTCATTCACGAATCCGTCCGGCGGCTGATCGGCACGATGATCGGCGACCTCGCGGGGCAGACCGCCGCGCAGCTTGACGCGGTGAAGCCCGGCTCGGCGCTCGACGTTGCGAAAGCCGGCACGCCGATCGCGGTCTTCAGTCCTCAAATGAAAGATTATCTCTCCGAGATCCGCACGTTTCTCTACACGCACATGTATCGCCACCACCGCGTCAATCGGATGATGAGCAAGGCGAAGCGGGTGGTGGGAGAACTGTTCGATCTCTATGTGCGCGAACCACAGGTCCTTCCGCCCGAGGTTGGGCTGGTGGATCCGGCACCGGGGACGGTCGAGACAGCGCGGCAAGTCGCCGATTTCATCGCCGGGATGACCGATACCTTCGCGCTGGCCGAACATCAGCGCCTGTTCGACCCCCAGACCCGGATTTGACGGCGCCGGTCTTGGCAAAGCAGGGAATGCGGGCTAGGAGACGTGGACCACCTCTCCACGAGCGCCCATGGACCCTTTCAAACACATCGCCCGTTCTCTCGCGACCGCCATCGACGCCCTGAAGCAGGACGGGCGGCTCCCGCCCGCGCTCGATACTACAGCCGTCGCCGTCGAAACGCCGCGCGATCCGACCCACGGAGACGTTTCGACCAATGTGGCGATGGTGCTGGCCAAGCCGGCCGGAATGGCACCGCGCGCGCTGGCCGAGATCATCGCACCATGCCTGCGCGAGGCGGCAGGTGTGACGAACGTGACGATCGCGGGGCCCGGCTTTATCAATCTGACCTTGTCCGACGCGTTCTGGCGGGCGGCCCTGCGCGCGGCGCTCGATCTCGGTGAGCGGTTCGGCGCGTCCGATCTTGGCGCCGGGCAGCGGGTCAATGTCGAATATGTCTCCGCCAATCCGACCGGCCCGATGCATGTCGGGCACACGCGCGGCGCGGTATTTGGCGATGCGCTTGCCAATCTTCTCGACCGGTCCGGATACGAGGTTGCGCGCGAGTACTACATCAACGATGCTGGCGCTCAGGTCGACACGCTGGCGCGCTCGGCATTTCTGCGGTACCGCGAGGCGCTCGGCGAAGCCATCGGCGACATTCCTGAAGGTCTCTACCCCGGAGATTATCTGGTGCCGGTTGGCCAACAACTGGCCGCGGCGCACGGCAACGCGCTCCTCTCGCTTCCGGAGGCGGAGTGGCTCCCGTCCGTGCGGGAGGCCGCGGTGAGCGCGATGATGGATCTGATCCGCGCCGATCTTGCGGCTCTGGGCGTGCGCCACGACGTGTTCTTCTCGGAGCGCTCCCTGCAGGACAAGGCGGCAGACGGCGCGACCAAACTCCAGGACGCGCTGGCACAACTCGAACGGGACGGCCTCGTCTATCGCGGCATCCTCGAGCCCCCCAAGGGAAAGACGCCCGACGATTGGGAGCCGCGCGAGCAAACCTTGTTCCGTGCCACCCAATTCGGCGACGATGTCGACCGTCCACTCCTAAAGTCGGATGGCAGCTTTACCTACTTTGCCTCTGATATTGCTTATCATAAGGACAAGTACGAGCGCGGCTTTCCGACCTTGATCAACGTTCTCGGCGCGGACCATGCGGGCTACGTGACGCGGTTGAAAGCGGCGGTCAAGGCGGTCAGCGCCGGCCAGGCGACCCTCGACGTCAAGGTGTGTCAGCTGGTGCGGTTGCTGCGCGGTAGCGAGCCGGTCAAGATGTCGAAACGCGCCGGCACATTTATCACGTTGCGTGAGGTGGTCGACGAGGTGGGACCGGGCGTCGTGCGCTTCATCATGCTGTTTCGCAAGAACGATGCCGCGCTGGATTTCGATTTTGAGAAGGTCACGGAGCAGTCAAAGGATAACCCGGTTTTCTACGTGCAATACGCGCATGCGCGTATTCACTCCGTCCTGCGGATGGCGCGTGAAACCTTCCCCGATCTCGATACCTCGACCCACGTTCTCGCGCAGGCCGATTTGGGCGTGCTGGGCGATCCGGCGGAAATTGCCGTCGTCAAGCTGATCGCCGCCTTCCCGCGCGCGATCGAGCAGGCCGCGCTTGCACATGAGCCTCACCGGGTGGCGTTTTATCTGTATGATTTGGCATCCGCGTTCCATGGCTTATGGAACAAAGGGAAGGAAGATCCTCAGCTGCGGTTCGTGATTGCCGATCACCGGGATGCTACCATGGCCCGTCTTGCAATGATTCGAGCTGTCGGGCTTGTCCTGGCGTCAGGCCTTCGGGTTCTTGGCGTCGAACCCGTCCAGGAGATGCGCTAATGGCGACCGATAAAAGAGACGTCGACGGTCCGGAATACGACTATTTCGACGCGGTGGACGACGACGACGAGCAGGGCACGCGCGGCCCTGTGTTTGCCGTCGTTGGCCTGATCGTCCTTGTCGCGTTCATGGGTGTCGTCTGGGTCGCCTATCATCAAGGCGTACGAAACGGCCGCCAGCAGCCTCCGCTGATCGTCGCGGAGGGCGGGCCGATCAAGGAGGTGCCGACCGACACCGGCGCGCAGCCCGAGCCGGAATCGCCCGCGCTCAACGCGCTCGGCGGCGAACCTCCCAAGGCTCCCGAAGTGCTGATGCCCCCTCCGGAGACCCCCATTGCGCCGCCTGCACCCGATGTCGCCATGCCGCCTCCCTCCGACACGATTGGCGGCGTGGAGGCGGATGAACCCGTGCCCGATGCTGTGCCCGCGCCGAAGCCGGATACTGCGGCGGCTGCCCCTGCACCTGCCGCCACACCTGCGGCTGTTCCGTCGGCACCCGCGCCGGCGGCCGTCGCAGCCGGCGATTTCCTCGTACAGATCGCCGCCTTCCGCAGCGATGTGGAGGCCCAGCAGGCGTGGACCAAGCTTCAGGCCAAGAACGAGGATCTGCTGAGCGCCTACGCACCGAACGTGGCACAGGCGGATCTGGGCGCGAAGGGCATCTATTTCCGCCTGCGGTTCGGGCCTTTCAAGGACCGCGCGGACGCGATCTCGGTGTGCGAGAGCCTCAAGGCCCGCAAGCAGGATTGCCTCGTCGTCAAGGCGTCCTGACCGCGCGAGCGGGCTCACATTCATTCGTGCGGAGTAGCGGTTTGGCGGTCAGCGCAGCGATTTACGGACTTGAGGGACTGGCGCTCACCCCCGATGAGGGCGCTTTTTTTCGCGATGCAGAGCCCTGGGGCTTCATTCTGTTTCAGCGTAACTGCGACGACCCTGAGCAAATTCGCCGCCTCGTCGATGAGCTGCGCACGCTGACGGGCCGCGCCGACACGCCGATCCTGATCGATCAGGAAGGCGGGCGCGTTCAGCGGCTCAAGCCGCCGAAGTGGCGTGCGGCGCCGCCCGCCGCGGCGTTTGGCGCGCTCTGCAAGAGCCGCCCGCAGGAGGGGCGTGAGGCGTTGGCGATCAACACCGCGCTGATCGGTGCCGAACTCGCGGCGCTCGGCATCAACGTCGATTGCCTTCCCGTGCTGGATGTGCCGCAGGAAGGAGCCCACGACATCATCGGCGACCGCGCCTACGCAAAGGATGCGGCCGCCGTGGCGCAGCTTGGCCGCGTTGCCTGCGACGCCCTGATGAGCACGGGCGTCCTGCCGGTGATCAAGCATATTCCCGGACACGGACGTGCGCTTGCGGACAGCCATTTCAACCTGCCTGTGGTCGATGCCCCGCGCGATGCGCTCGAACAGATCGACTTTGCGCCGTTCCGGGCATTGCGCGACATGCCGCTCGCGATGACCGCTCACGTCGTTTATACCGCAATCGATCCGGACAATTGTGCGACGGTCTCGCCCACGGTGATCAACGAGGTGATCCGCGGCGACATCGGCTTCGATGGACTGCTGATGTCCGACGATCTCTCGATGAAGGCGCTCAAGGGCTCCTTTTCCGAGCGCACCGAACGCGCACTCGTGGCGGGCTGCGATCTGGTGCTTCATTGCAATGGCGACATGGACGAAATGACCGCGATCGCGGGCGTGACGCCGACGCTTTCGGGCGCGGCCTCCGTGCGGGCCGCGGCGGCGCTGGCACGCCTGAAACCCGCGGCTCCATTCGACGTCGCACAGGCGCAGGCTCGCCTGCAGGCTCTCATGATAGGGTGACACCATGAGCGAACCCGATATCACATCCGCCGAACCCCAACCGCCGATGACGCCGGGCGACGACTCGTTCGAGGCACTGCTGCCGCGCCTCAAGGGCGCGCCAGAGGACGGCCTCAACGTCGATGTGGAGGGGTTCGAGGGGCCGCTCGATCTGCTGCTTACGCTCGCGCGCGCCCAGAAGGTCGACCTCAAGAAGATTTCGATCCTGGCGCTTGCGGATCAATATCTCGAGTTCGTCAGCGAGGCCAGGCGCATGCGCCTTGAGCTGGCCGCCGATTACCTCGTCATGGCGGCGTGGCTTGCCTACCTCAAATCTCGCCTGCTGCTGCCCGCGCCCGAGGAAGGCGAAGAGCCGAGCGGGGAAGAGCTGGCCCAGCGCCTCGCATTTCAGTTGCAGCGCCTTGAGGCGATCCGCGCGGTCGCGGCACGATTGATGGCGCGTGACCGGCTGGGGCGCGACGTCTTCGCGCGCGGGATGCCGGAAGGAATCCGCGTCGTGCGCACGCCCACATGGGAGGCTTCGCTCTACGACCTTTTGAAGGCGTATTCCGATCAGCGCGTGCGCGACAGCGTCAAGTCGATCCAGATTGCGCGCGCGCCGGTGTGGCGGATCGAGGAAGCGCGCGAGCGGCTTGAAAGCATGCTCGGCGCCGTAACCGACTGGAGCCGATTTGAATCGTTCCTGCCGCCTGAATTGCGCAGCGGTCCGCTCGAGCGCTCCGCGATCGCGAGCATGCTGGTCGCGACGCTCGAACTCGCGCGCGACGGCGCCCTCGATGTACGCCAGCTGACCCCGTTCGGTCCGATTTATGTGCGCCAGCGCCAGGAAAACGGCGGCGTCGAGCAAGAGACACAAGGAGCGATCCCATGAGCGATCTCGATCACGAGCCCGACGAGCCGGTGGACGGCCAGGACGGCGACGACATTCCGGTGCCCTCGAATATCACGCAGCTGTTTCCCGAAGACGGGCAGGCCTTGCGGATTGCCGAGGCTCTGCTCTTCGCCGCGTCCGAGCCGCTGAGCGAGGCCTCGCTCGCGGACCGTCTTCCGGCCGGTAGCGATGTCGCAAGCCTGCTGGCCCAGTTGCGCGCGCGCTACGAAAAGCGCGGCGTCAATCTCGTCAATGTCGGTGGAAAATGGGCGTTCCGCACCGCGCCCGACCTCGCGTTTCTGCTGCGGCGCGAGGCCGTCGAGACGCGCAAGCTCTCGCGCGCGGCGATCGAGACGCTGGCCATCATCGCCTATCATCAGCCGGTGACGCGCGCCGAGATCGAACTCATCCGCGGCGTGACGGTGAACAAGGGCACGCTCGACGTGCTGTTGGAAACGGGGTGGATCCGCCCGCGCGGTCGCCGCCGCACGCCGGGCCGCCCGCTCACCTTCGGCACGAGCGAAGGCTTCATGCAGCATTTCGGTCTCGAAACGCTGACCGATCTTCCCGGTCTGGAGGAATTGAAGTCAGCCGGCTTCCTCGATCTGACGGCACCGGCGAATTTCGCGATGCCGATTCCGCGCGACCGCGAAGATGGCGATTACGAGGAGGACGAAGATCCTCTTGATGCGGAGGATCTGACGGCCCTTGAGAGCGCGCAACTGCGCGACTGAGGCGGGACTAGTCGAGCGTGCGGCGGAAGCGCTTGATCGCGATAAAGCTGATCACGATCATGAATGCGGCGAGTATGGCGATCTCGCTCCAAAGTTCGACGATGCCGTTTCCCTTGAGCATGACACCGCGGATCACACGCAGGAAATGCGTCAGCGGCAGCAATTCGCCGATGAACTGCGCCCATCCGGGCATGCCGCGATAGGGGAACATGAACCCCGACAGCAGGATCGAAGGCAGGATAAAAAAGATCGTCATCTGCATCGCCTGCATCTGGTTCTTCGCCAATGTCGAGAAGGTGTAGCCGATCGCCAGATTGAGCGCGACGAACAGCGTCGTTGCGATGGCAAGGGTCGACGCCGCGCCGCCCATCGGCACGTGAAAGATATACGCCGACGCCAGCAGGATAATCGCGACCTGCACGAGCCCGACCCCGACATAGGGGAGAATCTTTCCGGCCATGACCTCGGCCGGTGTGACGGGCATCGAGAGAAGATTTTCCATCGTGCCGCGCTCCGTTTCGCGCGTGACGGAAAGACCCGTCATCAAGATCAGCGAGAACGTCAAGATCACGCCGAGCAATCCCGGCACGATGTTGTATTGCGTGATGCCTTCGGGATTGTAGCGGCGGTGGATGACCAGATCGAAGGGCAGGGCGCCGGGGTCGAGACGGTGCAGCGGGCCTTTGAAATCGCGCACCAGCGCCGCGTTGATGATCTCGGGCAGCGCGCTGACCGCGTTTCCCGATGCGGACGGATCGCTTGCGTCGGCTTCGATCAGCACCTGGGGGCGGGCGCCGCGCTCCAGATCTCTCGCGAAGCGCGGCGGAATCGTCAGAACGAAATTGACCTTGCCGGAATTGATCGCGAGGTCCGCCTCGCGCTCGCTCAGGATCCGTCCCCGAAAGACGAAGTACCCCGAGTGCTCCAGCGCATTGACGATATCGCGCGCGTAAATGCTGTCGTCCTGGATCACGGCGGCGGCGGGCAGGTGCTTGGGATCGTTGTTGATGGCGTAGCCGAACAATGTCAGCTGAATCAACGGGACCATCAACAGCATGGCAAAGGTCAGCCGGTCCCGGCGCAGCTGGATGAACTCCTTGGTGAGCACGGCATTCATCCGCGCGAGGAAATGTCCGCGGCGCGAGTCCTCAGGGCGCTTCGCCATTCGCCCCATGCCCCATCAGATGAATGAAGACGTCCTCAAGGCTGGTGGCGCCGCGCTCGACCGTCAGCCCTTCGTTTGTGAGCGTCGCCAGCGAGCGCTCAAGCACCTCCTGATCGGGACCCGTCACATGCAGCGTCTCGCCGAACGGCGCGATCTGCGCGACGCCGGGGAGCGTGCGGATGCGGTCGATCAAGGCACGGTCCGCACGTCCGCGCAGGACGTAGGTGAACAGGCCGGATCGTTCGATCACCTCCTTGACGGTGCCGCGCGTGACGACTTTTCCATCGAAGATATAAACGATGCGGTGGCAGCGCTCGGCCTCGTCCATGTAATGCGTGCTCACCAGGACGGTCAGGCCTTCGCCCGCCAGCGCGTGAATTTCGTCCCAGAAATCGCGCCGGGCCTTGGGATCGACGCCAGCCGTCGGCTCATCGAGCAGGAGCACGCGCGGCCCGTGCATCACGCATGCCGCGAGCGCAAGGCGCTGCTTCCACCCGCCCGACAGGGTTCCGGCAAGCTGGCTGCGGCGCGCGGTCAGGCCGAGGCGCGCCAGCGTCGCGGCGATCACCTTGCCGCGATCGCGCAGGCCGTAGAGCTGGGCGACGAAGGCCAGGTTTTCCTCGATCGTCAGGTCTTCATAAAGGCTGAAGCGCTGGGTCATGTACCCGACCTGCCGCTTGATTTCCTCGGCCTGCCTGACGATGTCGAGGCCGAGCGCGGTGCCTTCGCCTCCGTCCGGGCGCAGCAGGCCGCAGATCATGCGGATCGTGGTGGTCTTGCCGCTTCCGTTGGGGCCGAGGAACCCGACGATTTCGCCTTTCTGGACGTCGAGATCGACATGATCGACGACGGTCCGGCCGCCGAATTTTTTTGTCAGCCCACGGACGTCGATCACGCTCATGGCGCGCGCTCGTCCGTCATCGGGGGCAGGGTGACGCTGACCGGCATGCCGATATTGAGGGTGTCTGCAGACTGTTCGGGCACCGCCTCGACCATAAAGACAAGCTTGCCGCGCGTTTCGAGGCTGTAAATGACGGGCGGCGTAAATTCGGCGCTCGGCGAAATGAAACTCACCGCCGCCGGGATGCCCTGCGCACAGCCATCGCAGGTGACGGTCACTTGCGTGCCGAGGCGCAGACGGGGCAGCACCGCCTCGTTGACATAAAAACGCACTTTACGGCTTTGCGGCGCGATCAGCCGCACCACGGCCTGCCCGGCCGCCACAACCTCCCCGGGCCGGAACAGGACCTCGTCGATGGTGCCGGAGACAGGGGCGCTCAGCGTGCGCTGGTCGAGCGCCCATTGCGCCGAGGCAAGGGCGGCCTTCGCGTTCTCGAAATTGCGTGTCGCGAGATCGACCGCGCTTTCGGACACGACCTTGCCGCGCGGCAGGTTGAGGTAGCGCTGATATTCGCGCTCGGCGTTGAGCAGGGTTGCGCGCGCATCGTCGAGCTGCGCCGTCGCCTGCACGCGGTCGAGCGCTGCCAGCACCGCGCCGCGCTCGACCTGCATGCCAACCTCGACGGCAACGCTGTCGATCCTGCCGGTCACCTGGGGCGCGACGTAATAGTAATCGGCCTCGACGTAGCCCTGGGCGTTATCGGGATCCGCGCGCTCGCACGCCGCAAGGAGCAGCACGCCGGCAATCGCACCCCATAAAAGAAGAACCGGCCGGGTCATGTCTCAAGTCCCGCATCAAGGATGGCATCGATATTGAGGTGAACCACGGTCTTGATCGCGCCGAGTTCGCGCGGTCCGAAGGCGCTCCAGGACAGCGCGCGGCGGACGGCGCTCTGCGCGGCGCGAAACGACATGACCTGCCCGAACAGCGTGAAGGCGCGGATCGCGGTGACTTCCGCATCGTGGCTGCCACCCGTGGCCAGCGCTACACACCGCTGGATGACGGCGATGAAATGCGCCATCAGCCCGTCATAGAGAATGTCGAAGGCCGGGCTCGGAGTCATCTGCTCGCGCAGGACGAAGGGCGCCCAAAGCTCGGCCTCCTTGCCGCCGACAATCACGTCGATCATCCGGTCGAGCAGCGCGTGAAGCACGGCGCGCGCGTCGGCGGGCGTTGCAGGCGGCGCCTCAAGGACTGCGACGAGCGCCGGATTGGCGAGGATCCGGCCGCGGATTTCCTCCACCAGGAACGCGGCGACGGCACCGTATAGTCCGGCTTTACCGCCAAAGTGATAGGGAATCGCAGCGAGGTTCGTGCGCGCGTGCTCCGCCAGGGCGCGTGTCGACGTCGCTTCGAAGCCCTGTTGGCCGAACAGTTCGAGGCCTGCGCGCAACAGGCGCTGGCGGGTCTCCGCTGCGCGGTCGGGAGGCGAGGGTGCCCTTCCGGCAGCCGCAGGGGTGGGGTTGGCGGTCTTGCTCATGCGTGCGACGATAATCGAATTGATATAATAATTCAATCGAATGAATGTAATTTTCGCGATTAAGCTTGCGTCATCCGCCCGATCCCATGTAGGCATGAGAACGACTTGCAAATGCAAATAGGATCAAACGCGGTGCCAAGCGTCCTCCCGGCCGGCGGTGAACTGGCTTTCAGTAACGTGACCCGGCGCTTCGGGAGCCGCGCGGCTGTCGATGCGTTTTCGGTCGTGATCGCGCCGGGCGAGACCTTGTGCCTGCTGGGTCCGTCAGGTTGCGGCAAGACCACAACGCTGCGGATTGCCGCCGGTCTTGAGCGCGCGGACGCAGGCGAAATCAGGATTGACGGCCGCCTGATGGATGGCGCCGGAGTGTTCGTTCCACCCGAGCGGCGGGGTGTGGGACTGATGTTTCAAGATTTTGCCCTGTTCCCGCATCTCCGCGTTGCGGAAAACGTCGCCTTCGGCTTGCGCGAACTCGCGCCCGCCGCACGGCTGCTGCGGGCGCATGAGTTGCTCGAGCACGTCGGAATGGCACGCTTTGCGCGCAGCTATCCGCACGAGCTTTCCGGCGGGGAGCAGCAGCGTGTGGCCCTGGCGCGGGCGCTCGCGCCCAATCCGCGCATATTGTTGATGGATGAGCCATTTTCCGGGCTCGATCCGCTGCTGCGCGATCAGGTGCGCGGCGACACCTTCGCATTGCTGCGCAAGCTTGGAACGACGGTTCTTCTGGTGACGCACGATCCGCGCGAGGCGATGGATGTGGGCGACCGCATCGCGCTGATGCGGGCGGGCCGGATCGCGCAAATCGGCGCGGCGGCCGACATGTTCGATCACCCTGTCGATCGCGAGGCCGCGAGTTTCTTCGGCGATCTCAATGTCATTCATGCCTTTGTTGCGATGCACAAGGCGCCGACCGCGTTCGGCTCCGTGCCGGCGTTATCGTTGGCGGAGGGCACCGAAGTGGAGGTGCTGGTCCGCCCGCAGGCCTTTGTGGTCAATCCCGCCGGCGGCGGCGGCGCGCTGGCGCATGTGATCTCAAGCCGGCGCGCGGGAAGCGAGACCGTACTTGAACTCGAGCTTGAGCGGGGCGCACTCCCCGCCGGAACACCCGCGATGCCGCTGCTGCGTGCGCGGTTGCCGGTCCGCAATCCGCCTCAACCGGGCGAAAAGGTTCGCCTTGAGGCCGATTTGTCGCGCGCTCTTGTCTTTCCCTGCCAACAGCGGGCAGGCGGGCCCCGAACACGCGCACCGGACGAAAAGTAATATTGCGCAGTGCTTGTACAGGCCTTACATCGGCCTTAAACCTTGATGTAATAACGTAACACTGGAAATGTCCCCGCAGCTTGCACGGCTGCTGAAGCGACGTCGGCATAGCGGAGAAGAAACAATGGGCACATTTAGCATCTGGCACATCCTGGTCGTTCTCGTCCTCTTCATGCTCCTGTTCGGGCGCGGGAAGATCTCGGACGTGATGGGCGATGTCGCCAAGGGCGTAAAGGCGTTCAAGAAGGGGCTGTCGGAGGACGAGGTTCCGGCGACCAAGTCTGTCGCCGACACGCGCGAGCCGCAGGAACACGCGGCCACCGAAGACGCGCCAAAACACTAAGGTTCCTTCATGCCTGACATTGGGATCGGCTGGTCGGAGATCCTGCTCGTTGCGGTCATCGCAATTGTGGTTGTGGGACCCAAGGATCTGCCGCGCCTGATGTCGCAGGCCGCGCGCTGGATGCGGGCGGCACGCAAGCTCGCCGGCGAGTTTCAAGGCCACGTCGAGCAACTCGCCCGCGAGGCAGAGTATGCCGACCTGGAGAAGCTGCCCACCGTGCGCTCGCCGCGCGAGGAAGAGCCCAAATCCCCGCCGCCGCCCCTCTCGGCGCTGCCCCCGGAAGGCGGTTCGTTCAATCCGCCCCAGGATGACGTGGAAGACGTCCCCGAGCCCGTCGGCGAGGCGGGAAGCGGAACCACACCGAGATGAACGAACAGGACGAGATCGATGCGAGCAAGGCGCCGCTGCTCACGCACCTCGTGGAGTTGCGCTCGCGCCTGATCCACGTGCTGATCGCCTTCGGCATCGCGACGGCGCTGTGCTTCTGGCAGTCGGATTTTCTCTACAATCTGCTGCTGGTTCCGCTGAAATGCGCGAAGGCGCACAGCTTCGTGACACTGACCTGTGCGAGCGACCCGAAGATGGTGGTCGAGGCGATCTACACCGCCCCGCACGAATTCTTTTTTACCCGCATGAAACTGGCGTTTTTTGGCGGGGTGTTGATCGCTTCCCCGATCATTGCCATGCAACTTTGGAAATTCGTCGCGCCTGGGCTTTATCGCAATGAGCGCAAGGCCTTTCTCCCCTTTGTGGCGGCTGTGCCGATGCTGTTCCTGGTCGGCGGCGGGCTTGTCTACTTCGGTATTTTGCCGATGGCGCTGCAGTTTTTTCTCAACACCCAGCAGCCCGGCGGGAACGGAAACGCCGATATCCACTTTCTTCCCCGGGTGAGCGAGTACCTCGATTTCGTGACGGCACTCATTCTGGCGTTCGGGATCTGCTTTCAGCTCCCCGTCCTGCTGACGCTGCTGGGCCGGGCCGGAATGGTGACGAGCAAGACGCTCTCCACCATGCGCCGCTACGCAATCGTCGGCCTGGCGGTGGTGTCCGCCGTCATGACGCCGCCCGACGTGATCTCGCAGCTCCTGCTTCTGTGTCCGATTATTCTGCTCTACGAGATTTCGATCTGGCTGGTGCGTGGCATCGAGCGCCAGCGGGAGCGCCAGGACAAGAGCGACGAAGAGGTCCAGGAAGCGCCGGGCGAATAGGGCTCGCCCGGGGATGGAAATCCCACGGGCGAGGCGTCTATAAAGAGGACGCAATTTCTCAAGGACACCGCCATGCACGACCTTCGCGCGATCCGCGAAAACCCCGCCGCTTTCGATGCCGGTCTGGCCGCCCGCGGCCTGCCGCCCCAGGCGGGGAGCATCCTCGATCTGGACGAGCGTCGCCGCGCGCTGCAAACCGCCCTTCAGGATCTCCAGAATCGGCGCAACGCCGCCTCGAAAGACATTGGCGCTGCGAAGGCGGCGAAGGATGAGGCGCGGGCGAGCACGCTGATGGGCGAGGTCGCCGCGCTCAAGGGGCGCCTTCCTGAACTCGAACAGGAGGAGCAGGCGCTCGCACGGGCACTGGACGAGCTGCTGATGGGGCTGCCGAATCTGCCTGCCGACGATGTTCCCATCGGGCCCGATGAATCTGCCAATGTCGAGATCCGCCGTGTGGGCGCGCCCCGCTCGTTTGCGTTTACGCCGCGCGATCATGTCGCGGTCGGTGCCGCGTGCATGGACTTCGATGCCGCAAGCCGCATGTCGGGTGCGCGTTTCGTGGTGTTGCGCGGCGTCCTGGCGCGCCTCGAGCGGGCCATTGCGAGCTTCATGCTCGATCTTCACACCGGTGAGTTCGGCTACAGCGAAATTGCGCCGCCGCTGCTCGTGCGCGACGACGCGATGTACGGCACCGCGCAGCTCCCCAAGTTCCGCGACGACCAGTTCGGCGCGAGCGGGGATTTCTGGCTGATCCCGACCGCCGAGGTGCCGCTCACCAATCTGGTTCGCGAACAGATTCTCACACCCGACCGCCTGCCGATGCGCGTCACCGCATGGACTGCATGCTTTCGCCGCGAGGCGGGCGCGGCGGGGCGCGACACACGCGGCATGATCCGCCAGCATCAGTTCTCCAAGGTCGAGCTGGTCTCGATCACCGCGCCCGAAGACGCCCGCGCCGAGCACGAGCGCATGACGGCGTGCGCGGAGGAGGTGCTCAAGCGCCTTGAGCTGCCCTACCGTGTCGTTACCCTGTGCAGCGGCGATATGGGTTTCGGCGCGCGCAAGACCTACGATATCGAGGTCTGGCTTCCCGCCCAGGATGCCTACCGCGAAATCTCGAGCTGTTCGTGGTGCGGAGATTTTCAGGCGCGCCGGATGAATGCCCGCTACCGTCCCGCCGACGAAAAGGGCACCCGCTTCGTCCACACGCTGAACGGTTCCGGGCTCGCGGTTGGCCGCACGCTGATTGCAGTGCTCGAAAATTATCAGCAAGCGGACGGGTCGGTAAGGGTACCGGAGGTTCTGCGGGCCTTCATGCGCGGGATGGAGGTCATTCCCGCCGATCTGCTGAACGGGAGCTGAGACATGCGTATTCTGGTGACGAACGATGACGGCATTCACGGCCCCGGACTGGAGGTGCTCGAGGAGATCGCCGGTCAGGTCAGCGACGACGTGTGGATCGTCGCGCCCGAGAACGAGCAGAGCGGCGCGTCGCATTCCTTGACCCTTCATGTGCCGTTGCGTATGCGCAGAATCGGGGAGCGCAAATTCACGGTGATCGGCACGCCGACCGATTGCGTGCTGCTCGGGGTCAAGCACATCCTCAAGGACCACCGGCCCGATCTCGTCCTGTCGGGGGTCAATCGCGGCGCCAATCTGGCGGACGATGTCACCTATTCCGGCACCATCGCGGGTGCGATGGAGGGCACGGCGCTTGGCGTTCCCTCCATCGCGCTGAGCCAGGCCTATTCGGGCACAAGCCCGGTGCAATGGGACACCGCGCGGCGCTTCGGGGCGCCCCTGGTCAAGCACCTGTTGGCGGGGAGCTGGGCGAAGGACGTGCTGCTGAACGTCAATTTTCCGCCCATCGCGCCCGATGAGGTGCGCGGCGTGCGCGCCACCGTCCAGGGGCGGCGCGACCAGTCGGCGGCCGTGATCGACGAGCGCACCGATCTGCGCGGCAATCGCTATTATTGGATCGGCTTTGGGCGCACCGAGCCGGAGACGGGCGAGGATTCCGATCTTCAAGCGGTCATCGCGGGCAATATTTCGGTGAGCGCGCTGCACCTCAATTTGACACATCAGGCGGCGACGGACGTCTTGGAACGTGTGCTGGCGCCGTGCGCGATCCGCGACGGCACATTCTCCGTGTAGAGATGGCGAAGAAAGACAGGCTTCTGAGATTGCTGATGACGTTGCGCCGGCACGGCATCAGCGATGCGAACGTGATGGCCGCAATCGAGGCGGTACCGCGCGACCGCTTTCTTCCGCCGGCAGAGGCGAACTACGCCTATGACGACACCGCACTTCCGATCGACTGCGGGCAGACCATTTCGCAGCCGAGCATCGTGGGCCTGATGTCGCAGGCGCTCAGGCTCGACACGTCGTCGCGCGTGCTTGAGGTCGGCACCGGATCGGGCTATCAGGCGGCCGTGCTGGCGCATCTCGCCGGGCATGTGTTTACAATCGAGCGCTACCGTACCCTTCAGGAGCAGGCCCGTGCACGCATCAAGGCGCTGGGTTTAACGAACCTCACCTTTGTGCTCGGCGACGGCGCCGATGGCCTGCCTGATGAAGCGCCGTTCGACAGGATCATCATGACGGCCGGCTGCGCAGAAATTCCGCCCGCATTAACCCATCAGCTCAAGCCCGGTGGTATTTTGGTCGCGCCGGTGGGACCGGGCGACGATCAATGGCTGATCCGTATGGAAAAGTCGCGGGATGGGCGTCTCGAGACCGAGCGCCTGCTCCAGGTGCGCTTCGTTCCGCTGGTTGAGGGCGTCGCGCGCGAGATGTAGTCGCGCGGCGTCGGGGCTGTGGTGCAAGTGCGGGAAGCTGGGCTGTTGATCCGTAGTCTGATTCTGGTCGCGTTGGTGACGGTGCTGTCCGCGCTTGCCGCGTGCACGGCCTCGACCTATTGGCAGGAATGGGACACGGCTCCCGTGCGGCGTGTTTCTCCCGGCGCTGCTGCCGCGCCGCAACTGGCAACTCACATTGTCGCGTCCGGCGATACGGCCTATTCGATTGCGCGCCGCTACGGGGTTTCGCTTCAGGACCTGAAAAGCGCCAACGGCCTTGACGACGGCTTTAATATTCATCCCGGCGAGAGCTTACGGCTTCCGGTGGAACTGCCCGCGGTGGCCACGGCGGCCCCCACGCCAAAGCCTGTACTGCTCGCGCGCCGCGACCGTAACGCCGGGCGCGGGCAGATGATCTGGCCGGTGACGGGTCCGGTGATATCCGCGTTCGGTCCGAAGGACGACGGGCGCTTCAACGAGGGCGTGAACATCGCGATCGCCGACGGCACGCCGGTGTGGGCCGCTGCGGACGGCCTCGTCACCTATGCCGGGAATGAAATCCGCGGCTATGGAAACCTCGTTCTCATCCGCCACGACAACGGGCTCGTCACAGCCTATGCCCACAACGAGAAGCTCAAGGTGCGCAAGGGGGCGCGCGTCCATCAAGGTGATGTGATCGCGCTCAGCGGTGCGACGGGGACGGTCGCCACCCCGCAGGTCCATTTCGAAATCCGCCGCAAGGGGCATGCGGTCGATCCGCTTTCGGTGCTGGGCGGAACGGCGGAGATCGCGGCGCGCTAAAGCTCCAGCGGCCGCGCGAGACGTCCGGCACGATCCTGCGTGAACTGCCACGCCACGCGCCCCGATCGGGCCCCGCGTGTCGTCGCCCATTCGAGCGCGGACGCGGCGAGGGCCGGATCGTCCGGATCGAGCGCGAAGTGCCGCGCATACGCGCACACCATCGCGAGGTAGTCGTCCTGGCTGCAATTGTGCAGGCCGAGCCACAGCCCGAAGCGGTCCGATAGCGAAACCTTCTCCTCCACCGCCTCGGACGGATTGATCGCGGTCGAGCGCTCGTTCTCCACCATGTCCCGGGGCATCAGGTGGCGCCGGTTTGATGTCGCGTAGAAAAGGACGTTCGAGGGCCGTCCCTCGAGCCCGCCTTCCAGCACCGCCTTGAGCGCCTTGTAGCTGGTGTCGTCCTTGTCGAACGAAAGATCGTCGCAGAAGATCAGCGCACGGCGCGCCACATCGCGCAGGACGCGCATCAATGCGGGGAGCGTTTCGATCTCCTCGCGGTGAATTTCGATGATGATCAGGCTGCCGTGCAGACGCGCTGCGATTTCCCCGTGCACTGCCTTGACGAGCGAACTCTTGCCCATCCCCCGCGCGCCCCACAGCAGCACGTTGTTGGCGGGGAGCCCCCTGGCGAAGCGTTCGGTGTTTTCGAGCAGCAGATCGCGCACCCGGTCGACGCCCTTCAAAAGGGCAAGCGGAACCCGGTTGACATGCGGCACCGCTTCCAGCCTCGCTGTCTCGCCCTGCCACACGAACGCGTCGGCCTCGCTGATCGCCGCGGGCGCTTCCTCTCGCGGGGCAAGACGCTCGAGCGCCGACGCGATTCGGGTCAAAAGCGCGAGCAGGGCGGGATCGGGCGACGTCATGGCAAATGGTCCTTTTTTCGGCGCGCAGCGCGCTGATCGGGCTGCGCGTACCTAAGCCCAGGCAGGACGGTTTGCAAAGCTTGATCGCGTCGTTATAGTCCGCGGCGCTCCATAAGAGGGGACGATGCGCCGGGCCGGCCCGGCATTTTTGGAGATCGAGATGTTCATTTCCCAAGCCCTTGCCCAGACCGTAGCCCCCGCCGCAGGCGATGCCGCAGGGGCGCCGCCCCTGACGGCGATCCTCCAGCAGTTCGGCTTCCTGATCCCGATGTTCGCGATCATGTATTTCCTGCTGATTCGTCCCCAGCAAAAGCGTGCCAAGCAGCACCAGGCAATGATCGCGGCGGTGCGCCGCGGCGACACGGTGGTGACCTCGGGTGGCATCATCGGCAAAGTCGCGAAGGTCGAGGACGCGATGGTCACTGTCGAAATCGCGGACGGCGTGAAAATCAACGTCATCCGCTCCAGCCTTTCGGAAGTGCGCAGCAAGGGCGAGCCGGTGCGCGAAGGTGACGACAAGGACAAGCAGGCCGGCGCCTGAGCCTTTTCTCTCCAATAACGGTCCTGATCGATGTATCGTTTCGCGCGTTGGAAGGTCACGCTCATCCTGAGCATCGTGTTCCTGGCTGCGGTCATCGCACTGCCGAACGCGCTGCCGCAGTCGGTGATGGCTAAGCTTCCTTCCTGGCTGCCCGCGCAACAGATTAATCTGGGCCTCGATCTGCGCGGCGGGTCGCACCTGCTTTACGCGGTCGACCGCGATTTTGTGATCACCGAGAAGCTCGACCGGTTGCAGGATGAGGTCGGCCGGGCCCTCAAGGACAAGAAGATCGGTGTTGCGTCGATCACCCGCCAGGATCGCACGGTCCGCATCGTCCTCAAGGACGAGACGCAGAGCGATGCGGCGGAAGCGGCCATTCGCGACGCCGCCAATCCCGGGTCGCTGCTCGCGGGCAATGTCGTCGCGTTCGACATCGGCTCGAGCGGAACGACGATCCGTGCAACCTTCAACGACGCCGGCATCAAGGATGCGCTCACTCACGCGATCAACCAGTCGATGGCGGTGGTGCGCAAGCGCGTTGACGCGCTGGGCACCTCCGAGCCCGTCATCCAGCGCCAGGGCGAGGACCGCATCATCGTCCAGGTGCCGGGTGAAAAAGACCCGGAGCGGCTCAAGGCGACGATCGGCAAAACGGCCAAGCTGACCTTCCACCTCGTCGATTACACGGTCAGCGCCGCGGAAGCGGCAGCGGGACGCGTTCCGCCCGGCACGCAAGTCCTCTACACCGCCGAGGGTCAACCCGTCCTCATCAAGCGGCGCGCGTTGCTGGGCGGCGAAAGCCTGACCAGCGCCAAGGCAACCATCGACTCGCAGACCGGGCAGTATGTCATCGCCTTCACCTTCGACACCGCCGGCGCACGGCGCTTCGGCGAAATCACACGCGCCAATGTCGACAAGCAGTTCGCCGCCGTGCTCGACGGGAAGGTACTTACAGCCCCGGTCATCCAGGGCCCGATCCTCGGCGGGTCGGGACAGATCAGCGGCAATTTCGATTCCGAATCCGCCAATGACCTCGCGGTACTGTTGAGCGCCGGCGCGCTTCCCGCGCCGCTGAAGATCATCGAGGAGCGCAACATCGGCGCCGAGCTGGGCGCCGATTCCATCAATGCCGGCGTCATCGCGACCATCATTGGCTCGATCGCGGTTCTGATTTTTATGGTGGTGATCTACGGACTGTTCGGCGTGTTTGCCGACATCGCGGTCATCATCAACGTCGTCATCATTCTCGCCCTCGTGACGCTGCTGCGCTCGACGCTGACCTTGCCCGGCATCGCCGGAATCGTGCTCACCGTCGGCATGGCGGTCGATTCCAACGTGCTGATCTACGAGCGCATCAAGGAAGAGCTGAAATCCGGCAAGACGCCGATCAATGCGCTCGAAGCCGGCTTTAACCGTGCCTTCGCGACAATCCTCGACGCGAACCTCACGACCCTGATCGCCGCGCTGATCCTGTTCCAGCTGGGTTCGGGGCCGGTGCGCGGCTTTGCCGTGACCCACGCGATCGGCACGCTCACCACGATCTTCACCGCGTTCACGATGACCCGGCTGATGATCGCGCTGTGGGTGCAGTTTACCAAGCCCAAGCGCATTCCGATCGATCCGCGCCCGGACGAAAGCGGCAAGCGGCGCGCGTTCAGAATTCTGCCGGAAGGCACGCACCTTCCGTTCATGAAATTTCGCCACATCGGCGCGGTGATCTCGGTCGGCGGTGCGATCATTTCGATGATCCTGTTTGGGACCATGGGGCTCAACTACAGCATCGATTTCAAGGGCGGTACGCTGCTCGAAATCACCACACCCGGTCCGGCTGATCTCGGCAAGCTCAGGGCGATCGGCGGCGGTCTTGGCCTCGGCTCTGTCCAGGTGCAGGAATTCGGCAGCCCCGAAGACGTCCTGATCCGGATCGAGGCGCAACCTGGCGGGGACGAGGCCCAGCAGGTCGCACTCGCCACCGCCAAGGCCGCCTTTACCGAAAAACTTGGCCCGGATATCAAATTCCAGCGCAGCGAAGTGGTCGGCCCGGTGGTCGGGGCTGAGCTTGCGCGCGCAGGGCTCATCGCGCTTGCGATCGCGATCGGCCTGATGATGGTCTATGTGTGGTTCCGCTTCGAGTGGCAGTTTGGTCTCGGGGCCGTGCTGGCGCTGTTCCACGACGTCTTCCTGACGATCGGGATTTTCGCGCTGTTCCGCATCGAGTTCGGCCTGTCGATCATCGCGGCGATTCTCACGATCATCGGCTATTCGATGAACGATACGGTCGTCATTTATGACCGGATTCGCGAGAATCTGCGCAAGTACAAGAAGATGGACCTTCTCGCGCTGATCGATCTTTCGCTCAACGAGACGCTCTCGCGAACGACCATGACTGCGGTCACGACCTTGCTCGCGCTGTTTGCGCTTTACATTTTCGGGGGCGAAGTGATCCGCAACTTCGTGTTCGCAATGATCTGGGGCGTGTTCATCGGTACATATTCTTCGGTGTTCATCGCGGGACCTTTCATTGTGCTGACCAATATCAAGCGCGACTGGAGCGGCGCCGAGTCCAAGCCCGCCGCCGCTCGGACGGCCTAGAGCGATGGGCGAGGGCGCCGCGTCGTTACCCACCGAGCGCGTTCCGATCGATGCCTACGGCAATATGGGCTTCCGCCTCCACGGAATCTGGCACGCGGGGTCGCTGCTGATCCTCCCCGACGGCGCGCACGGTTGGGGCATCGAGACGATTGAGGCCCTGGGGCCCGCCGATCTCGCGTCCGTGCTGGCCTTCAAGAATGAAATCGAGATTTTGCTTCTTGGGACCGGCACCAGATTGACCCGCCCGCAGCCCGCCCTGCGGGCGGCCGTCGAGGAGGCGGGGATCGGGCTGGAAGCGATGGATACCGGCGCGGCGTGCCGCACCTTTAACGTTTTGCTGGCCGAGCGCCGCCGGGTCGCGGCGGCCCTGATCGCGGTACCCTGAACGCGGGCCGGCCTGACCAATTCCTCCGTGTGCCGCCATACCTCTTCCCTTTTTGCGCGCCCGATCCTATCCTTGAACGCGGTGGTGGGAGATTTACCCATGACGGCAAGATCTGGGACAAAATCCAAGGAGGGGTAAATGGCTGCGATTCTCACGTCGTTGCGCAATACGGTTGTGGCAGGCCTGGTCCTGACCGCAGCATTCATCGTGCTCTATCTGGCTGTGTGGTCGGGTGTTGCCGACTACGGGTTCTGGACCTTCCTGATGCGCTGGGCGCACGTGATCTGCGGCATCATGTGGATCGGCCATCTCTGGTATTTCAATTTCACGCAGATCCCGACGATGCCGAAGGTCCCCGACGAGCTCAAGCCGGCGATCGGTAAGTTCATCGCCCCCGAAGCCCTGTTCTGGTTTCGCTGGGGCGCGATGGGAACCATCGTGTTCGGTATCATCCTCGCGCATCTCAATGGGTACCTGTTGCAGGCCTTCACGCTCGGCGCGATCGAGAATTTTGCGGTTCCCAAAAATATCGCGATCGGCATCGGCATGTGGCTCGGCACCATCATGTGGTTCAATGTGTGGTTCATCATCTGGCCGAACCAGCAAAAAGCCCTCAATATCGCCAACAAGTTTCCCGATCTCGCGGCGGCCGATAAAGCCAAGGCCGCGCGCACGGCGATGCTGTTCTCGCGCACCAACACGCTGCTGTCGTTCCCGATGCTGTTTGCGATGGTCGCGGCTCAGAATATTTTCTAAAATATTGAGGTCTTCGGGTCTTCACATGCGAGGGGCGGTATCGTTGATACCGCCCTTCCGTTTTTAGCGATTACCATGAGTTCGCTTGCCGACAGCTACGCCTATTGCCACGCGGAAATCCGCAAGAGCGATTCCGATCGGTTCCACACGGCGCTGTTCGCTCGCGAGCCCGCGCGGTCGTCCTTGCTTGCGCTCTACGCGTTCAATCTTGAACTGAGCCACGCCGTCACGCTGACCCGCGAGCCGATGCTGGGCGAGATTCGCCTGCAGTGGTGGCGCGAGGTGTTCGACGAGATCTACGCCGGCCACGGCCGCGAGCATCCGGTGGTTCACGCGGTGATGGACACGATCATCAAATTCGAGCTGCCGCGTACGTTCTTCGATGCGATGATCGATGCGCGCAGCTTCGATCTCGAGGACCGCACGTTGGCGACCCGCGCCGATCTGCGCGGCTATCTGCGCGGCATGTCGGGGTCGCTGTTCGCGCTTGCCGCGCGCTGTCTTCTTCCCGCGCAGGACGGATCGCTGGATGCCGCCGCACGCAGCGCCGGAGAAGCCTATGGCGGGGCCGGGCTGCTGCGCGCCATTGCGTTTCATGCGCGCCGCCGCAAGCTCTTCATCCCGGACGACCTGGCTGCCGAGACCGGGCTTGAGGCGGAGGAGGTTTTTGCGGGGCGCATGAGCGAGCCACTGCGGGGCGCGATTCTTCATCTTGTCGGGGACGTCGCGCAGGCGCTCGGCAAAGCCCGCAAGGACTTCAAGGACGCCCGCCAACCCTCCACGCTGCCAGCCTTTTTGCCGCTCGTGCTCGTGAACGCAGACCTGTCGCGAGTGTACGAGGCGCGCGACCCGTTCGCGCCGCCGTCAGCGCCCCCGCCGTTGTTCGTGCGTCAATCGCGAATCCTCGTGGCGGCCCTTTCGGGACGCATCTGAGATCTCACGCGGTGGCGGATGGCCGGGACGACCACGCATCGAGATCGCGCAATGCGCGCTCGGCCATCGCCTTCTTGCGCGCCCGGCCGCGCTCCTTGCCGCGTGCGCGCGGTTCCTCCGCAAGCGGAGGAAGCAGCCCGAAATTGATATTCATCGGCTGAAAGCTCGCATGCCCGTCACTCAGATGCCCGCCGGTGATATGAGCAAGCAGCGCGCCGTGGGCGGTGGTGACCGGAGGAGCGGCGAGCCGCTCGCCGCGGCACTCGGCAAGCGCAAACCGGCCCGCCATCAATCCGACGCTAGCGCTCTCGACATAGCCCTCGACGCCGGTGATCTGTCCGGCAAAGCGGATGCGCGGCTCGCTCTTGAGCCGCAGCAGGGGATCGAGCAGCACCGGGCTGTTGATGAAGGTATTGCGGTGAAGACCGCCGAGCCGCGCAAAGCTTGCGTTCTCGAGACCCGGAATCATTCGGAAAACGCGCGTCTGCTCGGCGTGCTTGAGCTTGGTCTGGAAGCCGACGAGATTGTAGAGCGTGCCGAGCGCATTGTCCTGGCGAAGCTGAACGACGGCGTAGGGCCGTTCGCCTCCATGAGGATTGGTCAATCCCACCGGCTTCATCGGACCGAAGCGCAGCGTTTCAGCGCCGCGCTCGGCCATCACCTCGATCGGCAGACAGCCCTCGAAATAGGGCGTGGAGGCTTCCCACTCCTTGAACTGCGTTTTTTCGCCCTCGATGAGCGCCGCGATGAATGCCGCGTATTGATCGCGGTCCATCGCGCAATTGATATAGGCGGCCTTGTCGCCCGAGGGGCCTTCCTTGTCGTAGCGTGACTGGAACCATGCCTTTGAGAGATCGATCGAGTCTTTAAATACAATCGGTGCGATCGCATCGAAAAACGCGAGCGAGGAGGCACCCGTCCGTGTGCGGATATTATCCGAAAGCGCGCCCGATGTCAGCGGCCCGGTGGCGATGATCACACGTTCCCAATCGGCTGGAGGCCAGGCGATCTCTTCGCGCGCGATGGTGATGCGAGGGTGCTGGGTGAGCGCGCTCTCGACTGCGTGCGAGAAGCCTTCGCGGTCGACCGCCAGTGCGCCGCCGGCGGGAACCTGATGGGCGTCGCCGGCACGCAGGATCAGCGAGTCGAGGCGCCGCATCTCGGCATGCAACAGCCCGACGGCGTTGTATTCCCAGTCATCCGAACGGAACGAATTAGAGCACACAAGCTCTGCCAGGCCGTCGGTGATGTGGGCTTCCGTCCGCCGGTGGGGGCGCATCTCATGGAGCACGACGTCGACTCCGCCCTGCGCGATCTGCCAGGCTGCCTCGCAACCCGCCAGACCACCTCCGACAACGTGAATCTCACCCTTGCTTTGCTGCACCCGATGCCCCGGTCTTGAAAAGATCCTGCCAGGCCATGACGCTCAAGAGGCTCCAGAGCTGCCAGCCATAGTCTTTTTGACCAGACATGTGTTGCGAAATCAAGCGCTCGACCATCTTCGGAGAAAACAGCGCCGAACGCTGGATTCGCGATCGCGAAAGGCTGTCCGTCACGAACTCGCGCAGCGGCCCGCGGGTCCATACCTCGATCGGCGCGCTTTGGGGAAGCTTCTTCGCGTAGGCCATCTCACGCGGCATCAGCCGCGAGGCGTATTCGCGCAGCTCGAGCTTGTTGGGACGCGCGAGCGGAATGCGGCTCATGCGCTCAAGCAACGCATGGTCGAGATAAACCGAACGGATCGCGAGCCCGTTGGCGCGCGCGGCCCAATGGTTCCAGCTGCCCATCATCTCGGTGCCGAAATAGCGCTGGGTCATGAACTTGTAGCGGGTCGAGTCGCTTTCACCACGGTATTCCGCGAGCGCAGCAGCCCGCAAACCGTTCCACACCTCGCGTGCGGGGCCAAACAGATCGCGGTCGGCATAGATGCGCGCACGCATCGCCGCCGGCATCATATACGCGCAGACGAAATGCGGGAGCCCGGTGCGTGCCGACCACAATGCGCCGTGAAGCTCGGTCATTTTCTCGCCCACAAGCGGAGCGTTGCGCAGCCGGGCGGCCACCGGCCCGAGCACGGTGCGCGCGCTCCCTGGCCAGTTCTTGACGCGTATCGCATTGCGCTCCTGCCACAGCAGGTGCAGCGCGTCCGCTCCGGTGCCCGCGAGCAGATTGACGGTGCCACTCTCGCGCACCTTAGCGAGCATGACCGAGTGGAGGCCGTAGGAAAACGGCTCGCCGAAATTCGCGATCATCTCGGGCAGGCGCCGTGCGAGCTCGTGCGGGTCGACCTCAATCTCCGTATGCGGAGCACCAAAATAATCCGCGCACGCCTTGGCAAGTCCGGTCTCGTTGAACTCGCCTTCGTAAGCGCCGTAACGGAAGGTGAAGGTCGGGATCGGTTTGCCGCCGACCTGCGTCGCGACCGCGAGAAGGGTCTTGGAATCGACGCCGCCGGACAACAGCAGGCCGGTCTTTTCGCTGAGCCGTCGCGAAACGGCCGCAGGCATAAGCTGGCGATACTCCTCGATCACCTCCTCGACCGAAAGATCGAGGTGGGGTTCGCCGGTCCGTTGCCAATAGCGCTCGTACCGCGGCGTCGATCCCGCGTTCATGCGCACGAGGGTAGCGGGCGGGACGCGCCGCGCATCTTTCAGGAACGTCAGCGGCGCCGGCACGAATCCGCGCGCCAGATAAAAATCGAGCGCCGCGGGATCCATCTCGCGGGGCAGACCCGCGTCGACAAGGGCATTGAGATCAGAGGCGAACAGAAACTGTCCGCGCACCTGCGCGACGAACACCTGCGCGTGCCCCATGCAATCGCGTGCAACGATGAGTTCCTCGGTCCGGGCGTCCCACAGAACCAGAAATGCGGCCATGTCGACCCGCGCCAGGATCGATGTTCCGTAGGTGCGGTAGCCCGCGAGGACAGCCGCGGCCACATTGTCATGCGGACCGAAGAGTTCGCACGCGTTGGAGACTTCCCCGTCGATCAGCAGAAACGAGCCGTCTTCGCCGCGCGCCGTCACGATGGCGGGGTAGGCCGACGAGGCATAGTCGATCCGCAGGCCGGGGGCCTCGAAGGATGCACTGGGGAGCAGCGGATTGGCCGACGGCAACGCCCCCGCGCCGAGACGGCCAAGCACGCGGGCCTGGTGCGCGGGGTTGACGGTGCCGGGCGCGACCGCGCCTGCCGGTGACCAGTGTTGGCTCACGTATCCTTATCCTTTTTGGAGCCCGGTTGGGGGTCAGTAAACGGCCGGCGCGGTTTGGGCCCTCGTGTCACCTGCCGGTATCCCCCCCTCGAACGCACGCGGCGGCTGAGCAGTACGACGACCACGAAGAATGCCGCGAACAGGACCAGGGGAAGCCACTGGGGGGCATTATCCGGGCAATCGGTAAAGGGTCCGCAAAATTTGAAGGCTCCCTTTGAGGGGCTGCCCTCAATTTGTGCCGACAACGGTCTGATTTCACTCAAAATTCCAATATCCGGCATCGCTACCCCCTGAACCTTGCAAGCGCCCAGCTTAACCTGATTTGCTCCACCCACGCAGATTTGCCTTCCCGGGCGGTGCAGCCGGGAAGGGCGGTGCAACAGGTTCCCCCTCAAAAAAGGGGGGCGCGGGGCGTCTTTGAAACGCGGATCGCGCGGAGGCATTCAGGAGCGTCTCTCGACGCCCCGCGCGCGGCGGTGACGGATCAGGCCTTCGCGCCGGGACCGCGCCAAAACCTGCGCTTAGACATCCCGCTGACCCCGCCCCTCGACTGACGCGTGGAGCGCTGCCGGGGACATCCCGGCTGCCTCTCCCGCGCCCGCGCGCTCTGACCGCGCGGAAAACGCGTTGGAGCGAGGCGGCGATGCACGGCACCGGTCGTAATGCCGATGCGGCGAAAACCGTCCGCCCGGGACCTGTGATGTGTCGTCTGTCCCATCACGGGGCGCGGGCGCCGCGTCCTCTCCCCGCATCGGACGGTCGACACGCCCCTTTCGATGGAGAAGACACGATCATTCTACGCGCGGTTCGTGCGGTGGGGAGAAGATTGCGGCAACCCGTTGAACGGGCAGCAGGCGGGGCGGGGAAATTGAGGGTAATTTGTGCATCCCTTCCAGCTCTGCACGTGGAAAGAAGGCGTGTGCGGTGCATTTTCAGCGCGCTCTTAAAGCCCTCTCCCACGGGAGAGGGTTGGGTGAGGGGCGTGCACTTACCGTAACGTCCCGAGGATCGTTTCAAATACACCCTCCATATTCTCAAGGACATCATTGTTCCAAAAGCGCAGCACTCGAAACCCTAAGGATTCGATCTCTCTTTGCCGGATACGGTCCGAGGGATCGTTCGCATGCTGTCCCCCATCCAGTTCAATAATAAGCTTTGCGTCCCAGCACAGGAAATCGACGATATATGGCCCGATGGGAGCCTGCCGGCGGAATTTTGAGTCCCCGCATTGTCTGTTGCGGAGTCTACGCCACAAGAGGGCTTCTGCGTCGGTCATCGATTTGCGAAGTCTGCGGGCGGTCGGAGTGGTCTTTGGCATATGGGGATCACCTCAACATCCCGCCCCTCACCCCTTCCCTCTCCCTGTGGGAGAGGGAGTCCCACGCCGGATGCTTTCGATCAATTCGTTAGTCTTTGTCCAGATCAAAGACCTCAAAAATTCACATTTATGTATAGCCAATGAGCGGCGAGGAATACGAGAACGCATTGGGCAATAAACAGCAACGAGCCAATAGCTAAGAGCGCGGCATCAACTCCGCCAGGCGATCTTTTCCAAATACCTACGGATATCTTTGCGATAAGGCGTTGTACGCCGTACAGCAAGAGCCCAAAAACAAGGGCGGAGCCAAACATGCCGGCAAGGATGAAAACCAAGCCCTTTATCGAAAACAACGTCCCATGCGTGCCATCTGCGAGAAAAAGCTAAAGGCTCGAGGCCAGCCATGCGTAAGTCGCTGTCTGACCCGCAGTGATTTTCAATTTAGTATAACCCAAATCCATTCTACCCCCGCGCCCGCACGCGCTTCTTCGCCTTCGCCGGGGCCTTGGGCGCGGCGCGGGCCGCGGGCGCCTTGCCCGAGCGGTCGAGGATCGCCTTGAGATACTGGCCGGTGTAGCTCTCCTCAACCTGCGCCACGTCCTCGGGCGTTCCGCTGGCGACGATGCGCCCGCCGCGATCGCCGCCCTCGGGTCCCAGATCGACAATCCAGTCGGCGGTCTTGATCACTTCAAGATTGTGCTCGATGACAACCACGGTGTTGCCCTGTTCGACGAGCTCCTGCAGCACTTCCAGCAATTTACGAACATCCTCGAAATGCAATCCGGTCGTCGGCTCGTCGAGAATGTAAAGCGTGCGCCCGGTCGCGCGCTTGGCGAGTTCCTTCGCGAGCTTGATGCGCTGCGCCTCGCCGCCCGAAAGTGTGGTCGCCTGCTGGCCGACCTTGATGTAACCAAGACCGACGCGCGCCAGGGTATCGAGCTTCTCGCGCACCGCGGGGACGGCGGCGAATAGTGCCGCTGCGTCTTCCACCGTCATGTCGAGCACGTCGGCGATCGACTTGTCGCGCCAGCGCACCTCGAGCGTTTCGCGGTTGTAGCGGTGGCCCTTGCAAACATCGCATTGCACGTACACGTCAGGCAGGAAATGCATTTCGATCTTGATGACGCCGTCGCCCTGGCACGCCTCGCAGCGCCCGCCCTTGACGTTGAATGAAAAGCGCCCCGCCTTGTAGCCGCGCGCTGCCGCTTCGGGCAGGCCGGCATACCAGTCGCGGATCGGCGAGAATGCGCCCGTGTAGGTCGCCGGGTTCGAGCGCGGCGTGCGCCCGATCGGCGATTGGTCGATGTCGATCACCTTGTCGAGGTATTCGAGGCCCTCGATCCTGTCGTGCTCGGCGGGGTGCTCATGGGCACCGTTGAGCTTCTTCGCCGCCGCCTTGTAGAGCGTCTCAATGATCAGCGTCGACTTGCCGCCGCCTGACACACCGGTGATGCAGGTGAAGGTGCCGAGCGGGATTTCCGTCGTCACGTCTTTGAGATTGTTTGCGCGCGCGCCGACAACCTTGAGGACGCGGCGCGACTGGGGCGGACGGCGCAGCACGGGCAGCGGGATCTGCCGCATGCCGGTGAGGTACTGCCCGGTCAGGCTGCGCGGATTGGCCATCACCTCCTCGGGCGTTCCTTCCGCCACCACTTCGCCGCCATGGACACCCGCACCGGGTCCCATGTCGACCACGTAATCGGCGGTGCGCACCGCGTCCTCGTCGTGCTCGACGACGATGACCGTGTTGCCGAGATCGCGCAGGCGCTTGAGCGTTTCCAGCAGGCGCGCATTGTCGCGCTGGTGCAGGCCGATCGAAGGCTCGTCGAGCACGTAGAGCACGCCGGTCAGGCCGGAGCCGATCTGCGAGGCGAGGCGAATGCGCTGGCTCTCGCCGCCCGACAACGTGCCGGAATTGCGGTCGAGCGAGAGGTAATCGAGTCCGACATTGTTGAGGAAGTGGAGCCGCTCGCGGATCTCTTTCAGGATGCGCCCGGCGATCTCGTTTTGCTTAGGCGTGAGGTGGTGCGACAGCTCGCTGAACCACAGATTGGCCCTGGCGATCGAGAACGCCGACACCTCGCCGATGTGAAGACCATGAATCTTGACGGCGAGTGCCTCGGGCTTCAACCGGTAACCCTTGCAGGCCGGACAGGCGGTCACTGACAGGTAGCGCTCGATATCCTCGCGCGACCACGCGCTTTCGGTTTCGCGCCAGCGCCGCTCCAGGTTGTTGACGACGCCCTCGAACGGCTTCTTCGTCTTGTAGTTGCGCAAGCCGTCATCGTAGTTGAACGTGATCTCGTCGGTGCCCGAACCGGTCAGGATCACGTCGCGCGCGTGCTGCGGCAGATCCTCCCAGGGCTGGGTGAGCGAAAACTTGTAGTGCTTCGCCAGCGCTTCGAGGGTCTGGATATAATAAGGCGATGTCGAGCGCGCCCACGGCGCGATCGCGCCCTTGCGCAGGGTCAGCGTCGGGTCGGGCACCACCAGGTCGGGATCGACATACTGGTCCGTTCCCAGCCCGTCGCATGCCGGACAGGCCCCATGCGGGCTGTTGAACGAAAACAGGCGCGGCTCGATTTCCTCGATCGTGAAGCCCGAAACGGGGCACGCGAATTTCTGCGAGAAGATGATGCGCTCGGCCTGCCCCTTGGCGTCATTTTTGTCCGCGAACTCGGCCGCCGCAATGCCCTCGGCAAGCGCAAGCGCCTGTTCAAGCGAGTCCGCCAGCCGCGTGCCCAACCCGTCGCGCACCACGATGCGGTCCACGACCACGTCGATATCGTGTTTTTTCTTCTTGTCGAGGGTCGGCGTTTCGGCGATGTCGAAAAAGGCGCCGTCGATCTTGACGCGCTGGAAGCCGCGCTTCTGGAGTTCGGCGAGTTCCTTGCGATATTCGCCCTTCCGGCCACGGATCATCGGCGCGATGATGTAGAGGCGCGTGCCCTCGGGCAGCGCCATCACGCGGTCGACCATCTGGCTGACGGTCTGGCTTTCGATGGGCAGGCCGGTCGCGGGCGAGTAGGGCACCCCGACCCGCGCGAACATCAGCCGCATATAGTCGTAGATTTCGGTGACGGTGCCGACCGTGGAGCGCGGGTTCTTCGAGGTGGTCTTCTGCTCGATCGAGATCGCGGGCGAAAGCCCTTCAATGTGATCGACGTCGGGCTTTTGCATCAGTTCGAGGAACTGGCGCGCGTAAGCCGAGAGGCTCTCGACATAGCGCCGCTGGCCTTCGGCGTAGATGGTATCGAAGGCGAGCGAGGATTTGCCCGACCCCGACAGCCCCGTCAGCACAACGAGAGAGTCGCGCGGCAGATCAACGTCGACGTTTTTGAGATTATGTTCGCGCGCACCGCGAATGGAGATATTTTTCAGCATGGAGCCATCGAAAGAGGGAATAAGGTCGTCCGCCCGGGGCGCATCGCGGTGCGCCGATCAGGGGGTCACGGCAAACGTTTTGAGGTCGGCGGGAAAGACCGGCTCGTAGTTCCAGTCCATCCGCTGATCGTCCTTGTACCGCGCAATCGCGATCCGTACGCCCTCGGGCAGCAGTCCGCGCTTGCGCAAGGCGACAATCCGTTTCACGCTTTCCGCGACGCTGGCATCGTCGGCGAAGAGGAAGACGTTGGCCGTCTTCCCGGTGACGTCGTCGCCGTCGACATAATAGAAATCGTCGCTGGCTGCGGTGAGCTGCTCGCTCACCTTGGCCGCATCCGGGGAGCCGGCCGCGACCGGCCACTGCACCACGATCTGCGTGTCGCCGGCGAATGCCGGCGCCCAGCCCGCCGCGAGCGCCCACAAAATCGCGAGCGAGAGAACGAACCCGGCGCGGCGCAACGCGTGAACACCGCGGGTGAAGTGCTTTGTCGGCATGGAATCACATAGGCCTTGCAAGACGAGTGAGAACATAATAAGAACAAATAATGTGTTCCGCCAACAGGAATCTGGTGTCCATGAGGTTGGCGGGACCGGAATGTTTCGGTTAGTGTCGTCCTCTCCATAGTTAACAGCCTTCGGGAGCGCGGCAAGAGCGCTTCGCGCGACTTTTTTTCGATCGGACAACTCACATGGCAGGCAGCGTCAACAAGGTCATCCTCATCGGCAATCTCGGCGCGGACCCGGAGGTGCGCTACACCAAGGACAACAAGCCGATCGTCCACCTCAGCGTCGCCACGTCGGAAAGCTGGCGCGACCGCAACAGCGGCGAGCGCAAGGAAAAGACCGAGTGGCATCGCGTGGTGATCTTCTCCGAAGGTCTCGCCAAGGTGGCCCAGCAGTTCCTCAAGAAGGGCTCCAAAGTCTATCTGGAGGGCGCCCTCCAGACCCGCAAGTGGCAGGATCAGTCGGGCCAGGACAAATACACCACCGAGGTAGTCCTTCAGGGCTTCAATTCGAGCCTGACGATGCTGGACGGGCGCGGCGGGGACGGCGGCGGTGCCTCGGCCGGCCGCGACGATTACGATCAGATCGGCGGGGGACGCGGCGCGCCTCCGGGCGGCGATCCGAGCGACGAAATCCCGTTCTAGCCGCACGCCGCGATCGCGGAATGGAGGGCGTGAAGCCCGGCCCTCGCCATGACGAAATGGCGAGAGATTTCATAGCCTTTGGCGGCTGGTTCTGATAAACTAAACCATTGAAGAATCAGCCCCTTAGGCAGCCCATCCGCGAGCCGCAGGCGACCCGATCCAACGCCGCGGCACGCTCCCTTGGCGCACACTCGAAATAGTTCATGACCGACACCAGCGAAACTGAGACTCCGCCCCCTCCGGGCTCTGAATCCCCGTCGATTTCCATCGAAACCGAGATGCGGCGTTCGTACCTCGATTATGCGATGAGCGTGATTGTCAGCCGCGCCCTGCCCGACGTGCGCGACGGGCTCAAGCCCGTGCACCGGCGCATTCTGTATTCGATGTACGAAAGCGGCTTCCTGCCAAGCAAGAAATACGTGAAGTCGTCGCGCGTCGTCGGTGACGTCATGGGTAAATATCACCCCCATGGCGATCAGGCGATCTATGACGCGCTGGTGCGTCTGGCGCAGGATTTCTCGATGCGCCTGCCGCTGATCGACAAGCAGGGCAACTTCGGCTCGGTCGACGGCGATCCCCCGGCCGCGATGCGTTACACCGAGTGCCGCCTGGCGGACTCCAGCGTCGCCCTGCTCGACGACATCGAGCGCGACACGGTCGATTTCCAGGCCAATTACGACAATCAGGGGCGCGAGCCGGCCGTCCTGCCCGCGCGCTTTCCCAACCTGCTGGTCAATGGGGCGGGCGGCATCGCGGTCGGCATGGCGACCAACATTCCGCCGCACAATCTGGGCGAAGTGATCGACGCCTGCGTGGCCTATATCGCCAATCCCGAGGTGAGCGACGAAGACTTGATGGCGATTGTTCCGGGACCGGATTTTCCCACCGGCGGGATCATTCTGGGGCAGGCGGGTGCGCGCGCCGCGCACCTCAAGGGACGCGGATCGATCGTGATGCGCGGACGCGCGACGATCGAGGAAATCCGCAAGGACCGCGAAGCCATCATCATCACCGAAATTCCCTACCAGGTGAACAAGGCGTCGATGGTGGAGAAGATCGCCGATCTCGTCCGCGAGAAGCGGATCGAGGGTATTTCGGACCTGCGCGATGAATCCGACCGGCAGGGCATGCGGGTTGTCATCGAGCTGAAGCGCGAGGCGATGGCGGAGGTGATCCTGAATCAGCTCTACCGTTTCACCCCGCTGCAGACCAGCTTCGGCGTCCAGGCGCTGGCGCTTTCGAGCGGCAAGCCGGAGATCTTCACGCTCAAGGGCTTCATCGCGGCGTTCATCCAGTTCCGCGAAGAGGTCGTGACGCGGCGCACGAAATTCGAGCTCGCCAAGGCGCGCGACCGCGCCCATGTGTTGGTCGGCCTCGCGATCGCGGTTGCCAATATCGACGAGGTCATCGCGCTGATCCGCGCCGCCCCCAATCCCGCGGCCGCGCGCGAACAGCTGATGGGCCGAAGCTGGCCGGTCGGGGACATGGCCCCGCTTGTGGCACTGGTGGCGGACCCTCGCCACACCTTGTCCGCAGACGGAACATTACGGCTGTCGGACGAGCAGGCCCGCGCGATCCTCGAGTTGCGGCTGCAGCGCCTCACTGCGCTCGGCCGCGACGAGATCGGCGAAGAGCTCGGGAAGCTTGGACGCGAGATTGAAGACTATCTCGACATCCTGCGCTCGCGCGAGCGGCTGATGACCATCATCCGCGACGATCTCGTGTCGCTGCGCAATGAGTTCGCGACACCGCGCCGCACAGAAATCATGCCGCAGGAGTTCGAGGTCGAGGACGAAGACCTGATCGCGAGTGAGGACATGGTGGTGACCGTCACCCATGGCGGCTATATCAAGCGCGCGCCGCTGTCCGCCTACCGCGCGCAACGCCGCGGCGGCAAGGGGCGCTCAGGGATGGCGACCCGCGAGGAAGATTTCGTGACACGTCTGTTCGTCGCGAACACCCATGCCGAGGTCCTGTTCTTCTCCTCGGTCGGGATGGTCTACAAACTCAAGGTGTGGCGTCTTCCGGTCGGAGCGATCAACGCGCGCGGCAAGGCGATGGTCAATCTCCTTCCGTTGCGTGAGGGCGAGAGCATCACGACCGTCATGCCGTTGCCGGAGGACCGCGAGAGCTGGAGCAAGCTTCACGTCATGTTCGCGACCGCCTGGGGCACCGTGCGCCGCAACGAGCTGGAAGACTTCAGCAACGTCATGGCGAACGGCAAGATTGCCATGAAGCTCGACGACGAGCGGCCGGGCGCCGAAGACGGCATCGTTGGCGTCGCGATCTGCACCGAGGACGACGACGTGCTCCTGTCGACCCGCAAGGGCAAGGCGATCCGCTTCGCCGTCGACGAAGTGCGCGTGTTCAAGGGACGCGCCTCGGTTGGCGTGCGCGGGATAAAGCTCGCGGACGATGACGAGATTATCGGCATGGCGATCCTGCGCCACGTCGACGCGAGCCCGCCGGAGGCCAAGGCCTATCTCAAGCAGGCGAGCGCCATGCGCCGCGCGATCGGCGAGGAGCCCATCGACGCGCCGGTCGAACCCGAGGACGACGAGACCGAGGAAACCACGCTGTCCGCCGAGCGCTACGCGACGCTGGGCGCGGCCGAACAGTTTGTCCTGACCGTGACCGAAAACGGCTTCGGCAAGCGAAGCTCGGCCTACGAGTTCCGGGTCACCGGCCGGGGCGGGCAGGGTGTCACGGGCATCGCGACCTCCGCGCGCAATGGCGACGTGGTCGCTGCGTTCCCGATCGAGGAGAGCGACCAGATCATGCTCGTGACGGATCAAGGACAGATGATCCGCTGCCCGGTCGATGATGTGCGCATCGCCGGCCGCGCGACCCAGGGCGTGACGATTTTCAGGGTTGCGGAGGGCGAGCACGTCGTCTCCGTCGAGCGGATCGGCGAGACCGGGGAAGATGAGGGCGAGGACGCCCCCGACGCGGATTAGCATTCGCCGGGTTCGCGGCGATTTGCTAATCTCGGCGGGCAGCAAGGATGAATGGTCATGGAACGCAGAGCTGTCTACCCCGGAACGTTCGATCCGCCCACGCTGGGGCATCGCGATATCATCGGCCGGGCACTGCGGATTGCCGATCATCTGGTGATCGGCGTTGCGATCAACCGCGACAAAGGTCCGCTGTTCACGCTTGAGGAGCGTGTCGCGCTGGTCGAGGCCGAAATCGCGCCACTGCTCGGTCCCGGCCGCGCTGCCGTCACGATCAAGCCGTTCGAGGGACTGGTGGTCGATTTTGCAAACGCGAACGGCGCCTCGATGATCGTGCGCGGGCTGCGAAACACCACGGATTTCGATTATGAATTTCAGATGGCGGGTATGAACCGGCGCGTGCGCGAGGAGGTCGAAACGGTCTTTCTGATGGCCGACGGCGCCACCCAGGCCATCGCCTCCCGCCTCGTCAAGGAGATCGCCCGCATGGGCGGAAATGCGCGTCCGTTCCTCTCTCCCGCAGTTGCGAACGCGCTTTATGCGCGCCTTGGCCGCACGGACGCCACAGTTCAAGCCTAGATTCGGCGGCGCAATTTCGTTAAGAAGCCCAAACGCGCAATGCGCTCCGCCAAAGAGGAAACGCCACATGGTGAAGTCAGTCGTCCGGTCGCTTGCGCTCGGAGCCGCCGCTCTGGTGACAGCCTGCGTTTTGATACTGGCATCAAGCCAACACGCTCGAGCCGAAGAGGACAAGACGAACTTGATTTACATGGATGTGGGCAACGCCCAGGAAACATATGGCCGCGTCGTCATCAAGCTGCGGCCCGATCTTGCGCCCGGCCATGTCGCGCGCATCAAGGAGCTCACCAAGGCGGGTTTCTACAACGGCATCATCTTCCACCGCGTGATTGACGGCTTCATGGCGCAGACCGGCGACCCCACCGGGACCGGCATGGGCGGATCAAGCAAGCCCGATCTGAAGGCGGAGTTTTCCGCCGCCAAGCATCTGCGCGGCATCTGCTCGATGGCCCGCGCGCAGGATCCCAACAGCGCCAACAGCCAGTTCTTCGTTGTACTGAACGACAGCACATTCCTCGACAAGCAGTACACGATCTGGGGCGAGGTGGTGTCGGGGATGCAGTTCATCGACAAGGTTCACAAGGGCGAGCCGCCGGCCAATCCCGACAAGATCATCAAGATGCAGCTCGCGTCGGACGTTCCCGATGCGGCACCGGCCCCCGCAGCGGACAAGACGACCAACTAAAGCCCTTGCGGACGGACGCCTTCGATTTCGAGTTACCTGAAGAGTTGATCGCGCTGCGCCCCGCCGAACCCCGGGGCGCGGCGCGGCTTCTTGTTGTGGACGGCCCGTCGCTGCGGGATGCGCGCGTCGCCGACTTGCCGCAGCTGCTGCGGCGCGGCGACGTGCTGGTCGTCAACGACACGAAGGTCATCCCCGCGCGTCTGTATGCCGAGCGGGCGCCGCGCGGCGGGCAGGGCCCGTCCGCACGAATTGAATTGCTGCTCCACCGCCGCCTTGCCGCCAATCGCTACGAGGCGTTCGCCCGCCCGGGCAAGCGCCTGCGTGCAGGCGATGTGCTGCACTTTGCCGCCGCGCTGGAGGCGAGGATCGACGGCAAGGGCGACGACGGGCTGGTGAGCGTGACGTTCGCGCTCAGTGGGGCGGCGCTCGACGCGGCCATCGCGAAGCTTGGCGAAATGCCGCTTCCGCCCTACATCGCGGGCAAGCGTAAGGCGGACGCGCGCGACGCACTCGACTATCAGACGGTCTATGCGCGCGCCGCCGGCGCGGTTGCAGCACCTACCGCCGGGCTCCATTTCACCGACGAGCTGTTTCACGCACTCGGCGCGCGGGGGATTTCCCGCGTCACCGTCACGCTGCATGTGGGCGCGGGAACGTTCCTGCCCGTCAAGGCGGACGACACGGACGATCACGTCATGCATGCCGAGTGGGGCGAGATCTCGCCCGCCGCCGCCGCCGCGATCAATACGGCGCGTGCGCAGGGCCGCCGCATCGTCGCGATCGGAACGACCGCGCTGCGCATTCTCGAAAGTGCCTGCGACGCCGACGGCATCGTCTCGCCGTTTTCCGGAGAGACACGCATCTTCATCACGCCGGGAATGACGGTGCGCGGCGCCGATGTGCTCTTGACGAATTTTCACCTGCCGCGCTCTACGCTCTATATGCTGGTCCAGGCGTTCGGCGGCGTTGAGGCGATGCGCGGGGCCTACGCGCATGCGATCGCGCAGCGCTACCGGTTCTATTCCTATGGCGACGCCTGCCTGATCACGAGATGGGGCCATGGCTGAGAATTTCGATTTCACAATCAGCGCACGCGACGGCGCGGCGCGCACCGGCGCGATCAGCACCCCGCGCGGCAAGATCCGCACACCCGCGTTCATGCCGGTCGGCACCGCCGCGACCGTCAAGGCCATGCTGCCCGAGCAGGTGCGCGACGCGGGCGCCGACATCGTGCTCTCCAACACCTATCATCTGATGCTTCGTCCGGGGGCGGAGCGTATCGCCCGGCTCGGCGGTCTGCACACTTTCATGAAATGGCCGCGGCCGATCCTGACCGACTCCGGCGGCTTCCAGGTGATGTCGCTGGCAGCCTTGCGCAAGATTTCCGAAGAGGGTGTCGCCTTCAATTCGCACATCGACGGTTCGGCGCACATGCTCACGCCGGAGCGCGCGGTCGACATCCAGCATCTGCTGGACAGCGACATCACGATGGTGCTCGACGAGTGCACCCCGTTTCCCGCGACCCATGAGGATGCCGCGCGCTCGATGGAGCGCTCGATGCGCTGGGCGGAGCGCTGCAAGCAGGCGTTTGTGCCGCGCAGCGGTAAGGCTCTGTTCGGCATCGTGCAGGGTTCAACCTATCCGGACCTGCGCGCGCGGTCGGCGCAGCTGCTGACCTCGACCGGCTTTGAAGGCTACGCAATCGGCGGGCTTGCCGTGGGCGAGGGCCAGGAGGCGATGTTCGAGGCGCTGGACGTCACGGTGCCGCTTCTGCCGGGCGACCGGCCGCGCTATCTGATGGGCGTGGGAAAGCCCTCGGACATCGTCGGCGCGGTGCTGCGCGGGGTCGACATGTTCGACTGCGTGATCCCGACGCGCTCCGGGCGTAACGGCCAGGCTTTCACCTGGGGCGGCACGATCAATTTGCGCAATGCGCGGTTTGCCGACGATGCGGCGCCGCTCGATGCGGACAGCACCTGCCCGGCCAGCCGCGACTATTCGCGCGCCTATCTTCACCATCTCGTCAAGGCCAACGAGATTCTGGCGTCGATCCTGCTGACCTGGCACAACATCGCATTCTATCAGGCGCTGATGGCGCGCCTGCGGGCGGCGATCGCCGAGGGCCGCCTGGAAGCGACCGCCGCCAGCATTCTTGCCTGCGCCGCAGACGATCGCGCGGGTCCGTAAGGCATGCGATCTCGCGTTAGGCCGCGCGATACTTGACCGGCGATCCGGCCGGCAGCGAGGTGCCTTTCATCGAGCGCGTCTGCGGCACGGGAATGCCATCCGTCTTGTACGTCTTCTGGAGCTCCTTCTTGCGTTGGGCCAGCTGTGCGCCGAGTGCGTCCATGTCGACATCGGTCTTGCGCGCCTGCGCGAACATGCCGCCGCGCTGCTCTTCTTCCTTCACGTGGTGCTTGATCTCCTCGGAGAGAACCGTGACCTTGGCATCGTAAAACATGTCCTCCGGCGTTCCGGCCATCAGCTCCGCGACGAGCACCTTCGCGCCGTCATGCTCCACATAGGCTTCGTCAAGAACGTCGTCCTCGATCTTGCCTTTGAGCGCGGGGTAGAAAATCTCTTCCTCGATTGCGGTATGAACCGCGAGTTCGAGGCAAATCTCCTGCGCGATTTTCGCCTTGCTGCGCTTGTTGCTGGTATTCTCGTACTGCTCAAAAAGGTCTTCGACCTTGCGGTGATCGCTTTTGAGAAGGGAAATCGCATCGGGCATCTTGATGTCTTTGTCGGGCATGAGGGCTCTCCTGGTTTCTCGAACACACGCACGCCTTTAAACCGCGCGCGACCGTATAAGGTTCCAGCGGGCTCGTTCGCGCGAATTGATGGAGAAGGAGCGCCGGCGGGGTTGACCCGGGACCACGGCCCGCCTAGGTTCCGCACTCTCTTCGCCGGCCCGCCGCGGACGGCGAACACCCCGGGCGGGCCCATAGCTCAGCGGTAGAGCATCTGACTTTTAATCAGGGGGTCGATGGTTCGAATCCATCTGGGCTCACCACAAAGACACACCAACTTTAGGCGATGAATTCGGGTGCCCGGCTTGAACCGGACACTTGAGTTTTACTGAGAATAGCGACACGTAAAAAGTGTATTCCACAACCGAATTCTGTTTTATTTACATTAATTCCTTCCCGCTACGTTGCAATGGCTGAGCTTGACTAAAGCGGGAGGATAAAAATGAGCACCAACGTCGCGTATGATGCAAACCAAGATCGGGATATCCGGCTGCGTTTTATGCGGATTGACCGCGAGACCAGTGCTCTTCTTCAAGAAGTCTGGAAACTGATCGAACCCAAACTGCCGGTGGTGCTGGAAGGGTTTTACCGTCACGTGACGGGCGAATCCAAACTGGCGCAGATGCTCGGCAACGATATTCCCCGGCTGAAATCGGCGCAGGGGACGCATTGGGCACGCCTGTTTAACGGCCGCTTCGACGACGCCTACATCACGGGCGTGCGGACCATCGGACTGATCCACAACAAGATCGGGCTGGAGCCGCGCTGGTACATTGGCGGCTATAATTACGTATTGAGTGAACTGACCACGCTGGCGGTCACCTCCTACCGGCGCAAGCCCGACCATCTTGCCAAGGTGATCCGCGCGATCAACGCGGCCGTGATGCTCGACATGGACTTCGCGATTTCGGTCTATCAGGAGTCCATGCTGGCCGAGCGCCAGCAGCGCCAGGACAAGATCGACGCCGCGATCAACGACTTCAACGGCGTGATGATGGTGGCGCTCAAGGCGGTCAGCGGCTCGGCGGAAAAGATGCAGGGAACCGCAAACACCCTTGCCGCCAACGCTCAGCAGGCCACGGCACAGTCGACGACGGTTGCCAGTGCGTCCGAGGAAACGTCGGTCAACGTGCAGACGGTCTCCGGCGCCGCCGAGGAGCTGTCGTCCTCGATCCTGGAAATCAGCCGGCAGGTTACGGAATCGACGAAAGTGGCGGGCCGCGCCGTCGAGCAGGCCAATCACACCAACAGCATGGTGCAGGGGTTGGCCGAGGCCGCCCAGCAGATCGGCAACGTGCTCACGCTCATTCAGGACATCGCATCCCAGACCAATCTTCTTGCCCTGAACGCGACGATCGAGGCGGCACGGGCAGGCGAGGTCGGAAAAGGCTTTGCGGTCGTCGCGGGCGAGGTCAAGAATCTCGCCAGCCAGACCGCCAAGGCGACCGAGGAGATCAGCCACCAGATCACCACGATGCAATCGGCGACCGCGGACTCGGCGACCGCGATCAAGGAGATTGCCGCGATCATCGGCTCGGTCAACGAGATCACGACCTCGATCGCCTCCGCCGTCGAGGAGCAGGGTGCCGCGACCAAGGAAATTGCGCGAAATCTCGAAGATGCCGCCCGCGGCACCGGAGAAGTTTCGAGCAACATCACCGGCGTCAGCCAGGCGGCGGTGGAGACCGGTCATATGGCCGGCGAGGTGTTGTCCGCGGCGTCCGAACTCGCCAAGCAATCCGACGATCTTCGTGCACAGGTGGAAGCGTTCTTCTCCAATATTAGAGCCGCGTGACAGCGGCCAAACGCTCCGCCGATCCGGGCTAAAGGACACCAGCTGTCCTTTAGCCCGGAGCGAAACGTGGCGGGCCGCGTTCTCGCAGACCCCTCGCGAGCGTCCATCGCGACCGGAGCGGCATTTTATTCGGATTGTCCCGCAAGCGACTTAGCCTTGCTCCCTCATCTGATACATGAACTTCTGGCCGGCACGCGCCGCATCACGCAGGTGCCAAAGGAATCGACGTTTGTAGGGGGCGGGACTACATTCGGCTGAGCTGCCGAACGTGGGGGACAACATGGCACCCGAACTGCTCACCATTCTTGCGGTGATTGGCCTGTGTGTTTTAATGCTGCTGCTGATGCGCCTGCGTGCGTCGCGCACGGTCCTGCGCATCGTGCGGGGCATCTTCCGCCCGGTGACCCGGCTGTTCCGGCGGCCGGGACCGAAATTGCCCCATTACGCACGCCCCATCGTCGGCCCGAGTTCATGGGCACCGCTGATCCGTGCGTTCCGCGCGGAAACCGATACCGATGCAGCACTCGGCGATGACGCCGCGAGCATCGCCAAAAACCTGAAAACGCGATCGAACCTCGGCTTCCAGACCGTCAGCCGGACCAGTGATTTCATCGGGCTCAACGAGCGGCTGGATGAGGAGACGCTCAAGCGCTATTCGCTGCGCGCGAACGAGTTCTTTGCGAGCAAGGTCCCGATCGACGCGAACAGCAACAGCCTTTACGAGGATTGCGAGGGTGCGGTTATCGCGCGGTCGTGGAAGACGCCCGAGCTCAAGCTGTTCGTGGTGCTCGACCGCTTCCGCAAGGTGATCAATTATAACGTCATGTGGATGTCGACGCTGTTCTCCGGGCTCATCATTCTCGATGTGTGCGTGATCATGCTGTTTGCGCAGCGTCCGTTCTTCGATCTTTCGAAACTCATCAATTTCGAGTCGTTCGCCGCCCTCTACACGATGCTGGGGCAGAAGGACTTCACCAACGCCGACATCAACCTCGACCTGTTTGCGCTCCTGGTCGCGGGCCTGTCGATCCTCAACATGGCGTGGATTTATTTCACCAATTTTCGCCCCACCCAGATGGCGAATTTCCAGGAGATGCGCGCGTTCCTGTCGAATTATTTCGCCCAGATGCAGACCCAGTTCAATCTGCTGCACGGCCGGCTGCTCAACACCGCCAATTCGCAGGAGCAGGACGAGGCGAAAGTGAAGCACGATTTCGCAATGCTGGGAGAGACGTATTTCTGGTCGAGCCTGCGGCCCTATTTCGCCGAGAGCTTCCTGCGATCCGTGCTCTACCAGATCCGCCGCAACAGCGGGCTTTATGTGGTGTTCATGCCGGTGCTGTTTTTCGCGCTTGCAGCGGTGATTTTCTCGGTCGCCAGCCAATTCGATTTCTATTCTGTCCGTGTCAAGACGTTCATCGAATCTGGGCACTTCATCGTGCCGGTGCTGGCACTGATCGTGTTTTACGTGCGGTTTCTGGTCAATTCTCTCCATTCGATCAAAGAGGTCGACCAAAACGCTTATGTCGGTTTCGACAACTGGGGTCTCGACGAGCGCATCCGCAATATCTTCGAAGCGTATGGCGAGCGCATTGCCGGCTTCAACCGGCGCCGGATGGGGTAAGTCCTTCAGCGTCGGCAACCCGTCACGCATCGGCAGAACCGTTTCCGCGCAATTTAGGTGGAGTGCGGACTCGATCACCTCGGTTTCGACCGACCTGCGCAAGATGGCGAGGCAGGGATGCGCGTGCGATGGAGCCCGTAGGCGACACACGGCTTACGGCGCGGTCTTTTCCCATCCCCCGCCGAGCACGCGGTAAAGGGTGACGAGCGACTGGAGGCGCGACAGCTTTGTCTGGGCCTGCGAGTCCTGCGCGGAGTAGAGCGTGCGCTGCGTATCGAGCACGGAAATATAGTCCTCAAGCCCGGCGCGGTAGCGTGCTTCGGCAATATCGAAGGCCGTTTGGGACTGACTCACGTCCTCGCTCTGAAGGGAACCCTGGCGTGCCAGCGTATCGATCGAGCCCAGCGTATTCGACACTTCGGAAAATGCCGTGAAGACGGTGCCGCGGTATGTTGCCAGCAGTTCACCTTGCCGGCCCTTGGCGGTCTGGAGCTGGCCTGAAAGCCGCCGCCCGTCGAACAGAGGCTGCGCCAGTGACGCACCGGCATTGTAGGCCGCCGCAGCGGGATTGATGAGTGCGGCAAGTGCAGAGCTGGAAAACCCCGACGAGCCGGTCAACGAGATCGACGGATAAAATGCGGCGCGCGCGGACGCGACGCTCGCATCGGCGCCTTCAAGCGAGGCCTCGGCGCTTGCGATGTCTGGGCGCCGCGCGAGAAGTTCGGAGGGCAGGCCCGGGGCCACCGCGGGGCTTGCAACGCTCTTGAGGCCGGTCGCGGCGACGTCAAACCCTTGCGGCGGAATTCCAAGTAGAAGCGCGAGCGATGCGCGCGCTTCGCGTTCCTGCTGTTCGAGCGGGGGGATCGTCGCGCGCTGGCGCGCAACGGTCGAGCGCTGCTGGGCGAGCGCGAGCGGGGTCGCGACGCCGGCCTTCGCCTTGGCTTCGATCACCCCAAGCACACGCTCCTGATTGTCGAGGTTGGCGATGGCGATGGCGATCCGGTCGCGCAGCGAGAGCACCTGGAAATAGGTCGAGGCGACGTTGGCGGTGACCGTCAGCGCAACGGTTTCCTGATCGAAGCGGCTCGCATCGACCGCGCGGCGCGCGGCTGCCGCGTCGTTGCGGTTCTTGCCCCAGAAATCGAGCTCATAGCTCGCCCCTGCGGAGAGCTCGAAGGAATTGTTGTCGCTCGACGATCGCGGCGCGTCATTAGTGAAACTGTCGCGGGTGGAGGCGCCGCCATTGAGGTCAAGGGAGGGGAATAGCGAGGAGCTGGTGCTCTTGTATTGACCCTGCGCTTGTACGAGGCGTGCGGCCGCTGCCGCGATGTCGAGATTATTGGCCTTGGCGCGCGCGATCAGCTCATCGAGTTCTGGGCTGCCGAAGGCCGTCCACCACGCGCTGTCCGGCCACGGCGTTGCGCCGGCGGTGATCGGTGCATCCCACCTCGCCGGAACATCGGTTGCCGTCAGCGCCGGCGCGCCGCGCCCGGCGCATGCGCCCAGCAGGAGCGGTGCGGCGAGGACAAGGCTGCGCAACAACGAACCCATGGCTATTCCCCCGCGAGCGCGACGACGGGGTCGAGCCGCGCCGCCTTGAGGGCCGGCGCGAAGCCGAACACAAGCCCGGTGATCGTCGCGCAGCTAAACGCCATCACGATCGGCGCAAGTGTAAAGTGAACCGGCGCGCCGAATGCCATCACCACCAGGCCAACCGCAAATCCGCCCGCGACGCCGACGACCCCGCCGATCCCCGACACGACGACGGCCTCGGTGAGGAACTGCTGGAGGATGTTGCGCATCCGCGCGCCGGTCGCCATGCGGATGCCGATTTCGCGCGTGCGCTCGGTCACGCTCACCAGCATGATATTCATCACGCCGATGCCGCCAACCAGCAGCGAAATCGCGGCCACCGAGCCGAGAAGCACCGTCAATGTGTTCTGCGCGCTGCTCACGGTGTCCATGATCGATTGCATGTTGCGGATGCGAAAATCCTCCGTGCCGTGACGCGCGAGGAGGAGGGCGTCCATCTGATCCTGGGTCTCGTCGATCTCGCTGACATCGGAGACCGCAACGGTGATGGCGCGCAGGAAGCGCTGCCCGAACAGCCGCAGGCCCCCGGTCGAGAGCGGAACGAAGACCACATCGTCCTGGTCCTGTCCGAAGCCGGTCGCCCCCTTCGGGGACATGACGCCGATAATTTGAAACGGAATGTTGTTGAGGAGAACGAATTCCCCAACGGGATTGGCGCCGCTGGGATAGAGCGTTTCATATACCGTGCGCCCAAGCACCGCGACGGCGGCATAGCTGCGCGCGTCCTCGGGCGAGAAGAAGGCCCCGAATTCGACAGGCCAGGTTCGCGTTTGCGGGAGATCAGGCGACGTCGCGGTGGCTTGCGTCGAATAATCGGTGCTTCCCACCCGCGCGGTGACGGTTCCCGAGATCTCCGGTACCACGGCCTGGATGTTCGGCAGCGTCGCAAGTGCGTCGGCGTCCCCCTCGACCAGGGTCGCGACGCCGCTCGACGGCCCGCGCTGATTGGGGCCGCCGGGGCGGATCAGCAAGAGGTTGGTTCCCATCGAGCCGATCTGATCGAGGACCTGCCGCTTGGCGCCCTCGCCGAAGGCGAGCATCGCGACGACCGAGCCCACCCCGATCACGATTCCCAGCAGCGTCAGAATGGTGCGAAAGAGATTGGCGCGCAGCGCCCGCAGCGCCATGTGAAACGCTTCCGACATGTCGCCCAGATTCCACAGGCTCTCGCCTTGCGGGGGGGCGGGCTCGAACGGCCGCACGGGCGGATGGACCCGGCGTTGCGTGCCGCGCGTGTCGGCCACGATGCGCCCGTCGCGGATCTCGATCTGGCGATCGGCGTGCGCGGCAACTTCGCGGTCATGGGTGATGAGGATGATGGTATGCCCGCCGCGCGACAGACTTTTGAGCAGTTCCATGACTTCGGCACCACTGCGCGTGTCGAGCGCGCCGGTCGGCTCGTCCGCCAGAATGATCTCGCCGCCGTTCATCAGCGCACGGGCGATCGAAACGCGCTGTTGCTGGCCGCCCGAGAGCTGGTTGGGACGATGAAAGAGACGATCGGCAAGCCCAAGGCGCGTCAACAGAGATTGCGCCCGGCTCCGGCGCGCCGCTGCATCGAGCCCGGCATAGATCGCTGGAACTTCGACATTTTCGACCGCGGTCGCATTGGTAATGAGATTGTAGCTCTGAAAGATGAAGCCGAACGCCTGCCGGCGCAGCCAGGCCAGGGCATCGCGGTCGAAATCGGAAACGTCCTGACCCGCGAATTCGTATTTTCCTTCGCTGGCGCGGTCGAGACAGCCCAGGATATTCATCAGCGTCGACTTGCCCGAGCCGGACGCCCCCATGATCGCGACGAACTCGCCTTGCTCGATTTCAAGCGATACGTCGTGCAGCACTTTCACCGCAACCGCGCCGCCGGTCTGGTAGGTCTTGCCGATCCCTTCGAGGCGGATCAGCGGCACGCCGTGGGTCGCGTCGCGCTGGGGGAGGGCGTGCTCGTTCATCAAAAGCCCATCCGCCCCGAGCGGCTGCCGGACGCGCCGCTCTTGCCCGCGCTGGCTGATTTGTGCCCGGCGAGCAGCTTTTCTCCGGGCTTGAGGCCCGACACGATTTCCGCGCTGACGCGGTTCTTGACGCCGATCTTGACCTCGCGCGTGTCCTGGCGGCCGGCGTCATCGACAACGACGGCCGTGGAGGTATCGCGCGCCCCTGGAACGGGCGTGAGCGCGGCGAGCGGCGCGACGATCACATCGCGGGCCGCGGCGCGCACGAAAAACACCTGCGCGCTCATCTGCGTCATCAGCTGGCCATCCGGGTTCGCCACGTCGAACAGAGCGGTATAGAGCACGACATTATTCTCGACTTCGGGCGTCGGGAGGATTTGCTGGAGCTTGCCCGCCCAGCGCTTTTCACTTCCCAAGGTCGTGAAGTAGGCGTCCATGCCGATCTTGAGCTTGGGAACGTCCGCTTCGGACACCTGCGTCCAGACGGTCATGGTGGAGAGATCGGCGATCCGCATCAGGATCGGTGCGGTCTGGTTGGCGTTGAGGGTCTGGCCCTGCTTGGCGTCGAGCGACACGACGGTGCCCGACATCGGAGCGACGATGCGGCTGTAGCCCAGCGTGACCTCGTCGCCGTTGAGGGTCGATTGCGTCTCGACGATCTGCGCCTTGAGTGCCTCGACCTGCGCGCTCGCAGAGTCGGCGGCGGCCTGGGCGCTTTCGAATTCGTCCTGGCTGGTGGCATTCTGTTTCTTGAGGGCAGCCTGCTGTTTCAGCTGCCATGCGGTCAGCTTCGCCTGCGCCTCTTTATCCTTGAGCTGCGCCTGGAGATTTTGGAGCTGTGCGCGATCGGCTTCGACGCGCGCGGACTGAACCTGCGCATCGATTTCCGCCAGAAGGTCGCCCTGCTTGACGGTGTCGCCGATCACGACATGGATCGCCTTGAGCTGGCCGGAGACCTGGGCGCCGACGTCGACATAGTCGCGCGGCTCGAGATCGCCGAGCGCCGACACCGTATCTTCCACATCGCCCTTCGTGACCTCCGCGAGGATTGCCTGCGAGGCGCCCGAACCGCCGAAGAGCCGCATGGCGATGGTGACGATCAGCACCGCCAGCAGCCCGAGCCCGGCGATCCGCCAGCGCCCGCGCAACAGCATGGCCCACTGCCTGCCTGTCGCGGCCGGACCGGATTTGGCACCGGCAGAAGTGCCCGGAGCGGAAAGCGTGGTGGTTTCAGGATCATCCATCGGGGAGGGCCAGACATTTGGGGGAAGCTGCGGAGCGTATCAATCGTCAGATATCAAACGAGGGGCGCGGCCCGGTCCGTCGCCCAAATGTTTCAAACGGGCGGCCGGCGTGCCGAATTGGCGCATATGCGCGTCCGCCGATCTGGCCAGGGTCTTGCCTCGCCTCTGGCCAAGGGCGCCCAACTTCGGGTAAGGACCGGTCATGGAAAAGGTCGACTGCGTTGTCGTCGGGGCGGGGGTCGTCGGCCTCGCCGTTGCGCGCGCGCTTCAGCTGCGCGGCCGCGAGGTGCTGATCCTTGAGGCACAGGACGCGATCGGCACCGGCACCTCGTCGCGCAACAGCGAAGTCATCCATGCGGGGATCTATTACCCCAAAGACAGCCTGATGGCACGCGCATGCGTCGCGGGCCGGCGCATGCTGACGGCCTACGCTGCCGAGCGCGGCGTTCCCTTCCGGAACTGCGGAAAGCTCATTGTCGCGACTACGGCCGCCGAAACCGAGCAGCTCGGATCGATCAAGGCCCGGGCCGAGACGAACGGCGTTGAGGGTATGCGCCTGCTGAGCGCGTCCGAGGCGCTCGGCCTCGAACCCAATCTGGCATGCACGGCGGCGTTGCTCTCCCCCTCGACCGGAATCCTCGATAGTCACGCATTCATGCTGGCACTGCAGGGCGACGCAGAGAATGCCGGTGCCCTGCTCGCGCTGTGTGCGCCCGTAACCGGGGGGGAGGTAACGCCGGCGGGCATCGTGCTCGACGTCGGAGGCGCCGATCCGATGCGCGTGACAGCAACGCTTGTCGTCAACGCGGCGGGGCTGTTCGCGCCGCAGCTCGCGCGGCTCATGCGCGGTATGCCTCCCGGCCTCGTGCCGACGCCCTATTTCGCCAAGGGAAGCTACTTCACGCTGCCCGGCCGCGCGCCTTTTTCGCGGTTGATCTATCCGGTGCCGGTGCCCGGCGGGCTGGGCGTGCATCTCACCCTCGATCTGGGCGGGCAGGCACGCTTTGGCCCCGACGTCGAATGGGTGGAGGAGATCGACTACCGCGTGGACCCGGCGCGCGCGACGTCGTTCTACGACGCGATCCGGCGCTACTGGCCCGATCTCAAGGACGGCAGCCTGCAGCCGGGCTACAGCGGAATTCGCCCGAAGATAGTACCCAAGGGCGCCGCCGGGCAGGATTTCGTGATTCAGGTTCCGAGCGTGCATGGCGTCCCCGGTCTCATCAACCTGTTCGGGATCGAATCTCCCGGTCTGACGTCGGCACTCGCGCTTGCCGAGGTCGTCAGCGCGCTGGCGTGAATCAATATGCTGCGATGCGACAATAGAGCCATGCAACAGCGCGGGAAATTGTGTACGCTTAATCCACGTTGACGCGGCGGGAGTGCCGCAGCGCGACGGCAAGCGTGCGAAGGGCCCGCAGAGGGCCCGAACGCTTAAAGATTATGGTCACCATGGCGAAGCGAAGCTCTTCCATTGAGGCCCCCCGCGCAGGCATATCCGCGCGGTCGCGTGGGGAACGCATCACCGTTCTGTCGATCATTTGCAACCGGTTAAGCATAAGCGAGGGGCGACGTGTCTCTGCAGCGCACAATCGACCCTTCATGGCCGCGGAGGGACGGGCGCGGACAGGCAAACGGGGGCTTCGATAGACGTTCTGTGTCGAAACGGAGCAACAGCGCCGGGCATAGCTTTTGCTCCTTTTTCTGACGGTGATCCGATGACATGCGTCATCATTGGGAGTGTGTAACGATGAAAGTTGCAATCCTGGCGGGTGGTCTTGGCTCGCGTCTCTCCGAGGAAACAGAGATCCGGCCCAAGCCGATGGTCGAAATCGGCGGCATGCCGATCCTGTGGCACATCATGCGCTACTACGCGGGCTACGGGCACCGCGAATTCGCCGTCGCTCTGGGCTACAAGGGTGACTACATCAAGCGCTACGCAACCGATTTTGCGGCACTCTCGGGCAATGTACGGATCGACTATTCGCGCCGCGCCGTGGATTACGTCGCCAGCAACGCAATGGACGGCTGGTCGGTCGATCTGGTTGAAACCGGGCTCGACACCAACACAGGCGGCCGCATCAAGCGGCTCAAGGATCAGGTTGGCAATTCCACCTTCTTCCTCACCTGGGGTGACGGCGTCTCGGATGTCGATCTCGACAAACTCCTGACCTTCCACAAGAAGCACGGCAAGCTCGCGACCTTGACGGCCGTGCGCCCCCCCGCGCGCTTCGGACATCTGGAAATCGAAGGCGACCAGATCAACGTGTTCGACGAAAAGCCGCAAGCCGGCGAAGGCTGGATCAACGGAGCGTTTTTCGTGCTTGAACCGGAGATTTTCGATTACATCGAAGGCGACTCGACGCAATTCGAAAAGGAGCCTCTTTCGAACCTGGCCAAGGACGGCCAGCTGATGGCCTACAAGCACACCGGTTTCTGGCAGTGCATGGACACCATCCGCGACAAGAAGCTGTTGGAGAAAATCTGGGAAAGCGGCAATGCCCCCTGGAAGAATTGGCCGTAGTTTTTGTGAACGTGTAGTGCACCTCCCATCCGCTCGGAGCAGACCCCCATGCGCGTACTAATGACTGGACACCTCGGCTATATCGGGACGATCGCCGTGCCTTTGTTTCAAAAGGCCGGGCACGAGGTCACCGGGCTCGACAGCGACCTCTATCGCACCTGCACGTTTGGACCGACCGTTGGCCCGTCAGGAGACATTCCTGCTCTGCGCGTCGACATCCGCGATGTGACGCCGGACCACTTCAAGGGCTTCGACGCGGTTGTGCACTACGCCGGGCTGTCAAACGACCCGCTGGGTAATCTCAATCCCGAGCTGACCTACGATATCAACTACCGCGCGACGGTGCGCGTCGCGAAGGCCGCGAAAGCCGCGGGCGTGAAGCGCTTCGTGTTTTCCTCGTCGTGCTCCAACTACGGCGCGGCGGGCGACAACTTCATCGACGAGACGGCCGGCTTCAATCCGGTGACGCCCTACGGCAAGTCCAAGGTGATGGCGGAGTGGGAATGCGCGATCCTGGCGGACAGTGCGTTCACGCCGGTGTTCATGCGCTCCTCGACCGCCTATGGCGTCAGCCCGCGCCTGCGCTTCGATCTCGTGCTCAACAACCTCGCCGCATGGGCTTACACCACCGGCGACATTCTCCTGAAGAGCGACGGAACGCCGTGGCGCCCGATCGTCCACATCGAGGATATCGCGCGCGCGTTCCTCGCGGTCGTCGAAGCGCCGCGCGACAAGGTTCACCTCCAGGCATTCAATGTCGGCTCGACCGCGGAGAATTACCGCATTCTCGAACTCGCGAAGATCATCGAGGAGACCATTCCGGGCGCCAAGATCCGCTTTTCGGAAGGGGCCGGGCCGGACCTGCGCTGCTACCGCGTCAACTGCGACAAGCTCACCAGCACCTTCCCGCAGGCCAAGCCGCAGTGGACGGCGCGGCGCGGCGCGGAGGAACTGTACGAGACCTACAAGGCGATCGGGCTCAAACTCGACGACTTCGAGGGCATCCGCTTCCAGCGTGTGGCGCACCTCAAATCCCTGCTCGGCGCCAACGAACTGAATGCCGATCTTCGCTGGAGGGCGGCGGCATGAATGCCCAAGTTGCGTTCAAGGGCGAAGCCGTCCACGAAGTGAAGCAGTGCCGCTGCTGCGGCGCGGGCGATCTCGTGAGCGTGTTCGATCTGGGTCAGATGCCGCTTTCCGACGGATTCGTGAAGCTGGGCACCGGCAACGAGCCGACCTATCCGCTCGAAGTCGCCATGTGCAAATCATGCGGCCTTGCGCAGCTCAAGCACACGGTTGCGCCGGAAATCCTGTTCGCGGACGACTATCCCTACTTCTCGTCGTTCAGCCAGACGGTTGTCGATAACGCCGGTGTCAACGTCACGGAGGCAATCGAGCGGTTTTCTCCGCCTGCGGACGGCCTGATCGTCGAACTGGCGAGCAATGACGGCTACCTGCTCAAGCACGCCGCCGCCAGAGGCTTCAGGACGCTCGGCATCGATCCGGCCAAGGGCCCGGTCGAAGCGGCGCGCAAGGCCGGCATCGACACCGTGCATGCCTTTTTCACCGAGGCGCTCGCCAACAAGCTTGCCGGCGAGGGCAAGAAGGCGGACCTGATGTTCGGCAACAACGTGCTTGCACATGTCGCCGACACGGGCGGGTTTGTACGCGGCATCAAGGCGATGCTCAAGCCGACCGGAACCTGCATCATCGAGGCGCCGTATCTCAAGGACCTCATCGACCACAACGAGTTCGACACGATCTATCACGAGCATCTGTGCTACTTCTCAGTAACCGCGCTGCGCGAGCTGTTCAAACGCAACGGTCTCGCGCTGGTCGACGTCAAATGGATCCCGGTCCACGGCGGCTCGATCCGCATGTTCATCCAGCACGAGGACAAGCCGAGCGATCGCATTCTCGGTATTCTGGCGGAAGAGCAGAAGCTCGGCCTCGCCGGCCCGGAAGCCTTCAAGGCCTTCGAGGCACGCGTCAACGCGATGGGCAAGAAACTGCGCGACATGCTCGTCGACCTGAAAGCCCAGGGCAAGAAGATCGCAGGCTACGGCGCCGCCGCCAAGGGCACGATCCTGCTCAACCACTTCAAGATCGACGACAGCTTGCTGATGTGGGTCGCGGACAAGAACCATCACAAGCAGGGCATGTGGGTGCCCGGCGTCAGGCTCGAAGTGGTTGACCCCGCGCGGATCGCCATCGACAAGCCCGATTATCTGGTGATCCTCCCGTGGAACCACAAAGACGAAATCATGCGTCAGCAGGCACAGATTTCGAGCTGGGGCGGCCGCTTCATCGTGCCCGTTCCCGATCCCGTTATTATCTGAGAAGGTCCCCCGGAATGACCGTTGCCCTTGCCGACACCCACAATCCCGCCTCGCTCCGCATCGCCGAGCGCGGCGTTTGCCCGGCGTGTAACGCGAAGGCGCTGGTGCCGATCATTGAGGTCAGGAACGTTCCGACCAACAGCTGCCTGATGCTCGATACTGCCGAGGAGGCGAAGGGCTATCCGCGCGGCGATATCGCGCTGGTGTTTTGCGAGGCGTGCGGGTTCATCCACAACGCGGCGTTCGATGCTCTGCTGACGGAGTATTCGGAGCGCTACGAGCCGACCCAGGCCTATAGCCCAACCTTCCTGAAGTTTCATAAAGGGCTCGCCGAGCGCATTACGGCGGGCCACGACTTCAAGGACAAGACGATCGTAGAGGTCGGCTGCGGGCAGGGCGAGTTCCTGCACCTTCTGTGCAAGATTGCGCAGGCGAGGGGAGTCGGCTTCGACCCCTGCCTCGATCAGCGCCGCGAGGACCAGGTCGAGGAGCGGGTCAGCGACGTGAAGCTGGTCGGCGATTTCTTCTCCGACAAGTCGATCAAGGGCCTCAGTGCCGAATTCCTCGCGAGCAAGATGACGCTTGAGCACATTCCCGCCGTCGACAATTTTGCCGGCGTTGTCGAGCAGCTGGCAAAGCAGTCGGCGCCCGGAATGCGGATCTTCATCCAAATCCCCGAGTCGGAGCGCATTTTGAGGGACTGCGCCTTCGAGGATATTTATTACGAGCACTGCAATTACTTCACCGAGACGTCACTCAAGGGCCTGTTCGCCCGCCACGGCTTTTCGATCGAGGGAGTGAGCCGGGAGTATGACGGCCAGTACCTCGCCATCACCGGGGTGTTCACCGGCACCGCCAGCGTGCCCGGCATGGCCGGCCAGGTGTCGCGGCTCAAGGCGATGGTGGAAGGCTTCAAGACTGCCTTCGCCAGGAAGATCGCCGACTGGAAGAAGATCGTCGAGGACCGCACGGCGGCCGGCAAGCGCGTCGTCATCTGGGGATCGGGCTCGAAGGGCGTGAGCTTCCTCGCCGCGCTCTCCAACAACGCCCTCATTAGCCACGTCGTCGACATCAACCCGAACCGCCAGGGCAAGTTCATGGTCGGCACCGGCCACCCGATCGTGGGCCCGGCGGACCTGAAGGCGATCAAGCCGGACACGGTGATCGTGATGAACGCGGTCTACAAGAAAGAGATCGGCGAAATGCTTGCCGCGCAAGGACTTTCGCCCGAGCTTCTCGCGCTCTAGGAAGCCGGGGGCAGGTAGGTGAAGCGGCCCCGCGATGGGGCCGTTTTCATGCCCGCGGCCACACGCTATCAGATAAAAAAGGCCCCGCTCGCGCGGGGCTTTTTGTCAGCACCTTGGTGACGCTATTTCTTGTGGTTCAGGAGGCGGACCAGCTGATCGCGCAGGGTGAAGGCGATCGGCGGCGTGCACGAGCGCAGGAAGGCGCGCGTTTTGGTGTATTGCCGGCCCGGCAGGAAGTTGATGTTCTCCGCCGACTTGATGGCATCCTGATCGCGGTTCCAGTAGAACAGGGAGACGGACTGGCGCGTGCGATCAGCCGGGCACCGAATGGGCGAGGGAAAGCCGTGCAGCGTTTCGCTGGTGGTCGGAAAAATGACGGTGCGATTGAAGACCGGCGACACGGTCGCGCCGCATTCCTTCGTGACCGGATCGAAGAGACCGAGGTCGCCACCCCAATCGGCCTGCCAGTCCTTGTTGAGATAGATGATCATGTTGCACTGGCGCGCGAGCGGGAGCACCGGGTGCTTGGTCCAGTCGGCATGGACATTGAGGTGGCCGCCGGTGACCGATTCATGGAGCCCACCCCCATGATAGAGCGGATCGGGCGTGATGCCTTGAATGTTTGTAATCTCGCCCACCCAATTGAGGAAGCGGGGCGAGCAGACCTGAAGCAGGAACAGCTGGGTGAACGGCTTCAGGCCGTAGAGCCCGCGCGACGTCTGCTTCATCTCGTTGACCGTATCGTAATCGATCCAGTCTCTTTTTCCCCTCGCCGGAAATTCGGCGATGATCCGGTCGAGTACCCATTCGTCCCAGAGACCGTCGATCACGACATGAGGATACGGCCTTGCAACGTCGTATTCGCTCTTCCACAGGCTCTTGCCCGCCTCGAGCTTATCCCAGGGGATCATGCTTTCCGCTTCGTCGGCGAAGCTCTTCTCAACCAGTGATGGCTGAGCAGAAGATTTTAGCGCATCAAGCACAAGAGACATTACACATCCCCTCGGTAAGGCACTTCGACACGGCAGTTCATGGACATTTAAATTTTATCAAAGATAGGGCCATTATTCTTGAGAGCAATCAAGTTAATCGCCGTGAAGTTTTGCCGCAGGACAAAATTAACCATTCCAATCCGGCACAGGTTACAGACGACGATGATGGCCGCGAGTTCACCTGCAAGCGGCGCGCCTCTTGCACCCGGCTCGTCAGTGCGCCCCCAGATGCCAACCACGAGACACACACATGAGTGACCACGCCTCCGGCCAGCAAGATCGCAAGTCGTCGGGCGGCGCCATGTGGTCCGCCGCGGATTTCTGGGTCCAGCAGGTCAGCCAGCTCCTGACCTTTGTGCTGGTCGGCAATATTTTGGGCCCGACCGTCGTCGGTATTATGACAATGGCGCTGGTAACGACGCTGTTCCTGGCGACCTTTCTTGAAAACGGCTTCTCCGACACGCTGATCCAGAAGGCGGAGCTTCGCTCGGACCACTTCGACACGGCGTTCTGGCTGATGCTTGCGATCGGCGGGGTAGAGGCGCTCGTCCTGCTGGGACTGACGCCTGTCATCGCATGGATTTTCTCCGAGCCGCAGCTCAAGGAAATTCTCCCCCTGATGGCGATCGGGTTGCCGTTCATCGGCATTACGGCCTGCTACACGGGCGTCCTCCAGCGCCAGCTGAAGTTCCGCCAGCTCGCCACCCGCTCGATCTTTGCTTACGGGTCTGGATTTGCGGTTGCCTTTCTGCTCGCGCGGCATGGTTTCGGGATCTACAGCCTGGTCGGGTTCTTTCTGGTGTCGCGTATGGTGGACGCGGTACTGATTATCGCGGTCAGCGGGATGCGCCCCGGTTTCCATGTGACGCGCGAGGCGCTTGCCGAGATCGTCGACTATGGAAAGCACCGGGTTGCCCACCAGGCGGTGACCTACTTCACCTCCCAGTTCGACCGCTTCATCATCGGCATCTTTCTCGGCGCACATGCGCTGGGTCTCTACGCCATCGCCGAACGGTTGGTATCGGCGCTCGTGAACGGCATTTCAGGCGTATTCCAGCGCGTCGCATTTCCGGTGCTGTCGGCCCGCCAGCACGATCGTCCAAGTTTCGAGGAAGCGGTCCGCAATTTTCTCACCGCCGCCAACCTCGTCTCGATCCCGGTCTTTTTCGGGCTCGCGCTGACCAGCGACCGTCTGATCGCAGTCCTGTTCACCGACAACTGGTCGGGCGTGGTCCCGCTCATGGTCGTGATGTGCGCGGTGGGTCTGGTGCACCCGTCGAACTACGTGCTGACCGCATCGACGAATGCGCTGGGCTATCCGCAGATCGTGCTCAAGATCAGCGTGATCGTATTGGTTATGCGGGTCGTCGCCGGGCTGATCGGCGCGCAGTTCAACGTGATGGCCGTCGCCATGGCCAATGCGAGCGTCTACCTTCTCTCGCTGCCGGTTTTTCTGATCGTGGCGAATGACCTCTATCGCGGACGCTGGGGTTATCTGTTCTCCGGCTCGTGGCGTCCGGTGCTGGCCTCGTGCGCGATGGCATTCGCGGTGTGGCCCGCCGGCCGCTTCCTCAGCGACCAGAACGAGGTCGTCGCGCTCGCCAGCGAAGTCGTCATCGGCGCCGTGTCATACGCCGTCGCGATCAAGCTGCTGGCACCGGCGTTGTTTGAGGACGCGCTGCGGATGGTCCTGCGGCGCGCCTAGCGCACCGCCAGGCGCAGTCGGAACGTCAATCCAGGCCAAGTGAGTGGGTGAGGGCGGTGGTCAGCCGGTCGGCGTCAGATCGCCGGGACGGGCCGTCCCCTCGCCGAACATCGCCCGCTTGATCCGCTGGATCACGAGATAGACGTTAGGCGCGAAGTTCTGCAGCGTGTCGCGGATCGTATCGACGATATGACCGTCCTTGATCCACCAACGCATCAGCTCGATTTCGCAGGCGCGCTTCTCGCCGGGGTCGGAAATATTCTTCTGAACGACGCGCCAGAGATTCTGATAGACGGTGATGTGGAACAGCTTGGCTGCGACCGCCTTGGTCTTGCCGCTGGTGTCCTGCCACCCGATCGCCGTCTTGCGGTTTGAGAGCAGGACGGCGCGCGTGTAGCGCTGATTGTGCTCGCGGTGGAGAAACAGCGGTTCGTCGATGAGCACGATCCGGCCGCGGAGCGCGATTTCGGCCACCAGCACGCGGTCCGAGCCGCTGTACATTCCATGCAGATCGGAGCCGGCCAATGCCTCGCGGCGGTAGAGACCGAAAAAGTCTTCACACTGATGACGATAGTGCGTGACCGCAGCCAGCCGTTGCGCGGGGCGGGGCGCGTCGCAGCCGGGCAGATAATTGGTGTACGAACGCACGACCTCATCATTCGGGCCGATCTCGGTGACTCCGGTACTGCACATCACGACGTCAGGATTGGCGTCGAGGACGGCGACCGTTTTTTCGAGATATTGCGGGGCCAGCATGTCGTCATGCGCCGCCCATTTGAAGTAGGTCCCGGTCGCGCGATGAAAGGCGAGATCATAGTTGGGGCCGGCACCGAGATTCCGCTCGTTGCGGGCATAGCGCACGCGCGGATCGGACCGCGCGAATTCCTCGCAAATCTGCTGCGTGCCGTCCGTGGACGCATTGTCGCAGATGATCAGCTCAAAGTCGGTGTAAGTCTGGCCCAGGATCGAACGGATCGTCTTGGCGAGGTAGTTTTCGCCGTTATAGACCGGTAAACCGATACTCACTGTGGGACGGTGCTGTGCCATCTGATCCATCTACGCCATATCCGCTTCACGACTGGTTTACGCCGATTCAAGACTTGTGCCTTAAACTCCACCTCCCAATATGCGGGCGCTTTTTGCCCTCATCCGCACTTTCAGGCTACCACAGACCGATTTGCAAAACCAAAACCCATTGCGCACCCGCATGAAACATTCCCGTGATGTCTGGCTGCTCGTTTTGTTAACGATCGGCATCGTAACCATCTCCGTGTTTCCCTTTCATCCGCTGCGCAGCGCGTCCGAAATCCGCGACCTGTTTTCGGACTTTTTCGCTTACCCGATCGAGCCGCCCATCATTCGAACGGTGCTCGAGCGGGTTATCCTTCTCACCCCGCTCGGATATTTTATGGCGCGAATCATGCGCGGACGGCCGCTGGCGTGGCACGTCATGATTCTGCTCGCCGGGTCGTTAACTCTGTGCCTGTTCGTCGAGTTGATTCAATACCCCGTCGAGGGACGCCATGCGCGCTCCTCGGACGCCATGGTGGCGATCGTGTGCGTCACCGCCGGCTACGCGCTGGCGACCCGCGTTTACAGCCAATCGTTCCGCGAGATCTGGACCATCACGGTGCTGGCGGCCGGATTTCCCTGCCTGCTCGCCGCTGCGTCGCTGGTGATGGGCCCTTCGACGATCAACTGGTCGTCGAACTACCCGGTGATCCTGGGCAATGAACTCGACGGCTACCGGGGGTGGGAGGGCGAGATCTCGGGGATCGCGATCTATCCGGAGGGGCTCACCCAAGGCCAGGTCGCCGCGATTTCGAAAATGCCGTTCGATCCGGCCCATGAGAGCGACCGCAAAAGGCTGCGTGCGCTCTGGGTCTATTCCGGCGAGGACGCGTCCGGCGCCGTGACCCGGCCGCTTCGGTTTCCCGGCCCCACGTCGCCGCCGGCGGCCGCGATCCCGGACGATCTTGGACGCCGGCTCGCCAAGCGGATCCGTGCGTCCGACGGGCTGGCGGTCGAGGTCCGCGTCCGCTCGGGGAAGGAGCGACAATTCGGGCCAGCCCGAATTGTGTCGAGTTCCGTCACGTCGCATCTGCGTAACTTCATGCTCGCCCAGCATCACTCGTGGTTCGTCTTCCGGGTGCGCACATTGTCGTCCGGCGCCAACGGGGACGGGATGGCGCTCTCGACCCCCGACGGGAGCGTCACCGGCGCATGGCAGCACGTTGTCGCCGATTACGACGACGCGGTCGGTTCGATTTATGTCGACGGCGTGCGGGTGACCGGACCCTATGCCTTCAACCGGATGTGGCGCTGGGACCATACGATCTTCGCGCCGACGCTGGTCATCATGGCGGCGCTCGCCGCGGGAGGGGTGCTGAGCGCCTCGATCCTACTCCCATCGCTCTTGCGCCGGCGGCCCTAGGCGCGCTGTTCTGGCATCTTGATCGCGGTACGCCCCGGGACTTATAGGATCGTGATGTACCGGACACTCCTCGCAGCGGCTTTATTGCTGTTCCTCCCCTTGAGCGGGGCACAGGCGCACGCGTTCCTGCTGTCAGCATCGCCGGCAGCCGGGGACATCCTGACGGCCCCGCCGGACAAGCTGGTCCTGACCTTTTCCGGGCCGGTTACGGCCGATGAGCTCAAGATTTTGGTCGTGACGAGGGACGGAAGGCGGGTGGCATCGAGCGCCGACAAGGGCTTCGCCGTGGGATGGGCAGATGCGACGCTGCCGCTCGGGACCCTCGCACCGGGCGGATATACCGTGACATGGGACGTCAATCCGCGTCCCGGCCACGGCACACACGGCCAATACACCTTTGAAGTCTCGCCCTGAGCCGCGTTACCGCGATGGCGCTGCGCCCCCTCCGGCACCCTAGCGCCCGGCGAGCCGATCCATCAGCTTGAACACGAAGGCAAGGGGATGGAAGACAAAGCGCTTGGTATCGATCAGGACGTAGCTTTGGGTGTGCTCGAGCGTGTGCACGCCGTCCGGCCACGCCCCTTTGAGCCTGTCCGGCGTGAGGCGGGCGACCGTGGATTCGCGGTAGTCGGCGGGGGTCATCAGCTCAATCTCATTGAGCGCGATCGCACCGCCATAGGTCTCCCGGCAGTCCTGTCCGGGGCGCAGCAGCTTTCCCTCCTGCGCGATGATCCGGCCGGCGGGCCGCGCCCGGCCGCGATCGACGACCACCGGGTTCTTGGGGTGCGGCGTGTAGGGGCCCAGGAGCTGGTCGGCGAAATAAAGGTGCAGCGCCTCGTTCGGGCGATCAGAGGCGCGCGTGCAGAACAGCCACCAGCGTCCCTCGTGGTGAACGAAGGTCGGGTCGATCGCGTCGAGCCCCCCCAGGACTGTAACCGGATCCAGCGGAACGGTGTCGCCCAGCGAATAAAAGAGAAGGTGGCCGCTCTGGGACTGTTCAGGGACCAGATAGCGCCGGCCCTGATCGCTGATCACGAAGGGATAGGACAGATGAAACGGCCCCGCGCCGAACGGCAGCGGGCGCGGTTCGTCGGGGCCCAGCGCGAAGCGCACCAGCCGGCCAGGGGTCGCTCCGTAAATCAGGCGTTCGGCGAATACCTCCACAGATCCGTCGGTCTCGATCGCGAAGGGATCCGCCAGGATTTCCCGGCGCGAGGCCGGTGTCACCCAGCGGAAGCTTGTTTGCCCGGGAGCGGCGAGGAATTGGGCCACCGGCACCTGAGCAATCCCGATCCGCCATTGTTCGAGCGTGAAGAGTTTTCGAAACAGCCCCCGGACCGCATGGAGCGGCTTAGCCATGGGACGGCGCAACGCGCTCGTAAAGCGACACAATTCCACGCGCATAGGAATCGATGCTGAAGTGACGCGCGAACAACGAGGGACCGGCCGCGCTCAATCGCGCGCGCAGCTGGGGGTCCGACATCAGCGTGTCGAGCGCCTTGGCGAGCGGCTCGCGCATTTTAGGCGGCACGAGCAATGCGCTTTCGCCGTTCTGCAGCACTTCGGGCAGAGCACCGACACTGGTGGTGACGACCGGAACTCCGGCGGAGAGCGCCTCAAGCACGCCGAGCGGCATCCCTTCGTAGTGAGACGGCAGAACAAAGATATCGGCGTCGCGAAGCTCCTCATGAACGGCCTGCTGTTCCAGCCAGCCGGTAAAGCGCAGCTTCGAGGCAATGCCGAGCGCGGCCCCCAATGTCTCGAACCGGTCGCGGTCGCCTTCCCCGACCAGGGTCAGCCGCCAATTGCGGGTTGTGAATTCAGGCCGTGCCAGCACTTCGAAAAGTTCCACCAACCCCTTTTCGGGCCTCAGTTTTCCGACAAACACGAGGCGCGTGACGGAGGGATCGGACGGGGGCCGGCGGGGCGGCGCCGATGCGACACCATTGTAAAGGACCGAAACCTTGTGGCCGGGAATTCCCAGACGCTCGACCAGATAGCGCCGCCACACCTCACCGAGGACCGCGACGTGGTCGGCCTGCCGGAACACCTGACGCACGCCGAACTTCGCCACGGCTGGCAACGACTCGTAAAAGTCAATAAACAGTCCGGCATGCAAATGGAGCAGGGTCGGTATTTTCAGGACACGCCCGAGCAGTACGACCGTGCCCTTGCGCACGACGCTGGTGTTCTCGGCCATATTGATGTGGAGCAACCGGACCTGGCCGCGCGCCCAAGCCACAAGGATCTCCAGCACGATGCGCGCCAGAAAAAACGGCGACCAGATAGCCGAGCCGCTGCCGCGGCTGTCGAGGACCCGGACTTTCGGAGCATCGGGAATGCGCGACCATGAGTCGAGCAGATACCGGACCATCCGCCCCATGCCGCCGTGCTCGCCGACGCCAGCCGGATTTATGATGAAAACGGCCCGCGCACGCGACGACGCGGACACGCCTGCCCGCCGCGCGGGGGCGCTGTCCTTCGGTACTGCCGGGTCGACTTCGATCTGCGGCAGCAAAGCTGAGGCGCCGGCAGCGAGCTTGCGCACGCCGGTCGGCTGCTTGAGTGGCGATCCTGTGTCCTGCATAAAGCCCTTATTCCCTCACCGGCCGTTGTTGTAGGGCATCTGCATGTCTTCCATTCCCCTGGCACAGAAGCCCGCCGCCATGATCGACCGTCATTCTTTATTTTTTGTTCACGGTCTCCTACTTCTTGCCCTGGGCGCAGGAATGCTGTTCCCCGCGGGGGCCGACTGGCTGGCGGGGGAACCGGACGCACAGGTCTTTCTGGTTTCGGCGGCCATCTCCATCACGGTCGGTGGCCTGCTTGTCGCGGCGGGCCACAGGCAAAGATTAACGTTGTCGCGCAAGGCCGGCTTTCTCCTTACCACGAGCGCGTATATCAGTGTCTCCCTTTTTGGGGCGCTCCCGTTCTTCCTTTCAAACCAGAATATCCCCTATGTCGATGCGCTGTTCGAAACGATCTCTGGACTGACGACCACAGGCGCGACGGTCTTGTCAGGCCTCGACACGATGCCGCCCGGGCTGATGCTGTGGCGCGCCATCCTGAATTGGCTGGGAGGTTTAGGTGTCGTCGCTATCGCGCTGATCCTGATGCCTTTTCTCGAAGTGGGCGGCATGCAGCTCCTGCGCGGACCATCGGGCGGCGACTCCGCGGACTCGCTTCATGGTGCCCGCCGCACCGGTGTTGCCGTGGTCACAGTCTACGTTTTCCTCTCCACCCTCTGCTTTGTCGCATACTGGATCGCCGGCATGTCACGGTTCGATGCGGTGGTTCATGCGATGTCGACGATGTCGACGGGCGGATTTTCCTCGCACGATGCCTCATTCGCATATTTCAATGCGCCGTTGATCCAGTGGGTGGCGATTGTGTTCATGTTTCTGGCCGCGTGCCCCTATGCCATGTTTTTGCGCATGGCGCAGGGAAGCCTGCTGGCACCTTTGCGCGATTCTCAAGTCCGTACATTGTTCATGATCGGGGTGGGAGTCTCCGCCGCGCTCGTAATCGCGTTTATCAGAAGCCACGCGTTCGAGGGCGACAAGAGCGTTCGCGAGATCGTGTTCAATGTCACGTCCATTCTCACGACGACCGGATTTTCGAGCGCCGATTTCAATCTGTGGGGGCCATTCGCCGGGACGTTGTTCATGACGCTGATGTTTGTCGGCGGCTGCACAGGATCCGCCTCAGGCGGTATCAAGATCATGCGCTACGAGATCATGATCCGGGTGATGGCACTCCAGGTGCGGCGGCTTCTCGATCCGCGCGCGGTCGTGCGATTGCGCTATCATCGCCGCCAGGTCTCCGCGACGGTCGTGCTGTCGATTACGGTGCTGGCGTTTCTCTACCTCGCCAGTACCCTCGTCATCGCAGGATTTCTCGCGCTCATCGGTGTTGATCCGCTCTCAAGTTTCGCCGGTGCCGCAGCGGCTGTCGGCAATGTGGGTCCCGCGCTTGGTCCGGTCATCGGGCCGTCGGGCGATTACGGCAGCCTTCCCGACGCCGCCAAGCTCATGCTTGCGGCCGGAATGGTGATGGGCCGGCTTGAATTCTTTTCCGTGCTCGTTCTGTTCAGCACGAGCTTTTGGCGCTCGTGACCGCGCGACGATGGAACCCTGGTGAGCGACAATCTGGATGCATTGCTGGAAGAGATACGCGCCTGCCGCGCGTGCGCTTCGTTCTTGCCTCACGCGCCCCGGCCGGTGCTGCGCGCTTCTGCGAGCGCACGCCTGTGCATCGCCGGCCAGGCCCCGGGAACGCGCGTCCACGCGTCGGGCACGCCGTTCGACGACCGCAGCGGCGCCGTCCTGCGCGGCTGGCTGGGTCTGACGCCCGAGCAGTTTTACGACGAGCGACAGGTCGCGATCATCCCGATGGGATTTTGTTTTCCGGGCAACGACGCCAAGGGCGGCGATCTGCCTCCGCGCCCCGAATGCGCGCCATTGTGGCGCGAGCGGATGTTTGCCGCGTTGCCCAACCTGAAGCTGACGTTGCTGATCGGTCAATATGCGCAACGCTGGCACCTCAAGGAGCGCTGCGCAAAGACCCTGACCCAGACGGTTGCCCGCTGGCGCGATTACGGCCCTGCGTTGATCCCTTTGCCTCATCCCTCATGGAGAAACCTGGGATGGCTCAAGGCAAACCCATGGTTCGAGATTGAGGTCGTACCGGCCCTGCGCGCCCGTGTTGCAGAAGTTTTGGAGTCGGGATAGCGAGGATTCGATGCGGGTTTTCATCATCGTTTTGCTGCTGTTCGCATCCGCCTGCGCGCCGCGCTTCGCGGCTCCGCCGGCCGCGATCACGTCCCCGCACCTCGCGCAGAAGGGCGAGTTCGTCACCCGCGACGGTGACGCGCTGCCGACCCAGGAATGGGGCCCGCGCCGGCCCGAGGCCGTCATCATCGCGCTCCACGGCATGAACGATTACGCAAATGCGTTTGCCGATCCCGCTCGCGCGCTTTCCGCGGCGGGGATCCTCACGATCGCCTACGACCAGCGCGGCTTCGGCCGCACGGCGACGCGCGGCATCTGGCCCGGCGAGGAGGTGATGGTGCGCGACCTCGACGACGCGGTCGCGGCGGCGCGCTCACGCTACCCCAATGTTCCCGTATTCGTATTGGGGGAAAGCATGGGGGGCAGCGTGGCGATCTTGTGGGCGCAACGCACGGGCGGCGAGGGCGTTGACGGTGTAATCCTCAGCGCACCCGCGGTGTGGGGATGGCGAACTCTCAACCCAGTCTACCGTGTCGCTCTATCGCTAAGCGCGCGGGTGTTCCCCTCGAAGACCTTCACGGGCAGCAATCTCAAGATCTGGCCGTCCGACAACATCGAAATGCTGCGTGCGCTTTCGCGCGACCCGTTCGTCATCAAGGCGACCCGCACCGACGCCATTTACGGTCTCGTGACGCTGATGGACGACGCCTATGAGGCGGCGCCCAAAATTCCCGACGTTCCCGTCCTCGTGCTCTACGGCCAAAAGGACCAGATCATCCCCAAAAAGCCGATCCGCCGCGCGCTGGAGGCCCGTCACACGATCCGCACCCGCTTTGTCTATTACCCGCACGGCTATCACATGCTGCTTCGCGATCTCTCGCGCGCGGCGGTCACCGCTGACATTGCCGCCTGGATTCACGATCCCGGCGCGCCGTTGCCCTCTGGTGCCGAAGACTCCGCACTTAATCATTTAAGCAAGGATTAACATTCCTCTCTTACTTTGACTGGAGTCGGAATCTGCGAAGAGGACGGAGTGTCTGTGGGGAATTCGGTCGACATGCTTGCGCGCGTCAAGACGATCAGGGAATCGCTGGTCGGGCCTGAGCTGCGTGCCCGCGTGGGCGCGTGGTGGCGCGGCGATATGATGGAACCCGGCCGGCGCGCAGCGCCTCCCGAGGGCGCAGCCGGGACGCTGATGGACGCCGATCAGATCGCCGACACCAGCATCCAGCTTGATGCCGTCACAGACAGCGAGGCCCTCAAGATCCGGATCAAGGTATCCGAGCAGCTCTGGGGCCCGGGGAATCTGGGACCCGGCGATGCGGAGTTCGTCACCGAACTCTGCGGGTCGCTGCGGCTCAGCAAGGAGAAGAGTGTTGCGTTTCTGGGCGTCGGGCTTGGCGGCGCCGCCCGCGCCATCACCAACGAGACCGAAGCCTGGATCACCGGTTTCGACTCCAACGAGGCGGTCGCGCGCGAGGGGATCGAGCAGAACACATTTGCCGGAAAGGCCAAGAAGGTCACCGTGACGGTATGCGATTACGAGACCCTCTCGCTTCCGAAGAAGAAATTCAACGACGTGATCTCAAAGGACGAGCTGCACCTTGTCCATGACAAGGCCCGCCTCATCAAGGAAATCGCAGAGACGATCAAGCCGGGCGGAACGTTCCTGTTCACCGACTTCGTGGCGCCGGGAGAACCGCTGACCCCGGAACAACTCGCTTTGCTGTTTTCGTCTCAATGGGGCACGCCGCGACCGGTATCGCCGGGTGTATATGCCAAGTTCGTTCAGGATGCGGGCCTCGATCTGCGCGTGAACGCCGACATCACGCCGCGCTTTGCGCAGATGGTGACCGGCGGCTGGGCAAACCTGCGGCGGCTGCTCGATCACATGGCGGGCGAGGAGACGGACCCCTCGCGCCGGGCGCTGCTGCTGCGTGTGGTGGCCGAGGAGGCAGGGATCTGGGCGAACCGGCTCGAGGCGTTCCGCGATGGCCGCCTCGCGCTCTACCGGTTCGTGGCCCTGAAATCCGGCTAGCAGGCCGCTCGGCCCTTACGCGGTCACGAACCCCTCATAGCCGTTTTCGACGACTTCGTTGCACTTCTTGCAGTAAAGATCGAACCCGCCAAGATAGGGCAGGATGACGCGCGGCTTACCTGGCACGTTCGCTCCCACGTACCACGAGTTGGCTTTCACGAAGAGCGTGGTCTCGCCCACTTCGTTGACATGATCGACCCATTTTTTCTCGGCTTCGATCTGAGGCTCGATGCTGCGCAGCTGCTCGGTCTCGATATGGGCGATGCAGTCGGCGATCCAGTTCACATGCTGCTCGTTGCCGATAATCATGTTGTAGAGAACGGAGGGACTTCCCGGGCCGGTCGTGATGAACATGTTCGGAAATCCGGCCGTCATGATGCCAAGATACGTATAGGGTCCGGCCGACCATTTCTCCTTGAGAGAAATCCCGCCCTTTCCCTGAATGTCGATATTGAACAGCGCGCCGGTCATCGCATCAAAGCCGGTTGCAAAGACGATGGCGTCCAGTTCGTATTCCTTGCTTCCGACCTTCAGGCCTTTCGCGGTGAACGAGTCGATCGGGGTGCTCTTGATGTCGACGAGCGAAACGTTGTCACGATTGTAGGTCTCGTAATAGTTGGTATCAGCGCACAGGCGCTTGGCACCGAAGGGATAATCCTTCGGACACAGGAGCTCCGCGACCTCCGGATCGTTGACCTTCTCGCGAATTTTACCCCGCACGAATTCAGCCAGCGTCTCGTTCGCCTCGCGGTCCCGGTAAAGATCCATGTAGGACGTGTAGTAGTAGAGACCGCCGAGATCCCAGCGATATTGGTACTCGCGTATGCGCTCCTCGGGCGTGACCGCGAGCGCGGACTTGGGGTTCGTCGGCACCGGTTCGAGACCGCCGACGAGGCCGATGTAATGGTCGTACTGGCGCCGCCGAAGCTCGGCGTATTTGGCCTTCACGCGCTCCGCCGTGTCCTTGTCGACCCGCTCGTTGCGCGCGGGGATGCTGAAATTGGGCGTGCGCTGGAACACGGTGAGATGCGCGGCCTGCTCTGCAATGATGGGGATGGACTGGATGCCCGACGATCCTGTACCGATCACTCCGACGCGCAGGCCGTCGAACTTGACCTCCTCGCGCGGCCAGTAGGCGGTGAAATATTTCTTGCCCTGATAAGCATCGAGGCCGGGAATATCGATGTCCTTCGGCGCGGAAAGACAGCCGGTGGCCATCACGCAGTATTTTGCGCTGACCCGATCGCCGCGGTCCGTTGTGACCAGCCAGCGATGCTCCGCGTCGTCGAAGATCGTGGAGAGGACGCGCGTGCTGAACTGAATGTCCTTGCGCAGATCAAAACGGTCGGCCACGTGATTGGCGTATTCAAGAATCTCCGGCTGCTTCGCGTAACGCTCAGACCACGTCCATTCCTGCTCAAGCTCCGGAGAAAACGAGTACGAGTACAGCACGCTCTCGACGTCGCACGCCGCGCCCGGATACCTGTTCCAGTACCATGTGCCACCGACTCCGGTGCCCGCTTCATAGATGCGCGCCTTCAGCCCCATTTCACGGAGGCGGTGCAGCATGTAGAGGCCGGCGAATCCGGCGCCGATCACGACGGCGTCGATCTGCTCGACTGATTTGTCCTTGCTCATGGGCTGGTTCTGAATATCGGGCATGTGTCCGCTCTCTCACTGCTTTTTTATTGCGCTGCAATACGGCGGGCTATCGATCTGACGTCCTGCATGGTTCATCCATGCGAAGACGGCAGCCTCCTCAAATCCCGGCCGCTCGTGTTGGCTCGATTTCGCAATACTAAATGAGGTTTCGCGATTCCCTCATGCTTGAGAACGCATGCTCATGCGACTGAGCGCGCACGCCGCCGGGCGCGCCGCAAGCCAGGCGGGTGGGGCGAAAAACCGGCGCTATTTGGCGGGGACCATAATCTCGGCGACCCGCGACATGAATTTGAGACCGCTCCTGATCTCATCGTCGGACAGTTCGCTGACGATCTTTGCGATGTGGTCAACTCCGTTCTTGATCATCGCCGCGATGTAGCGTTCCCCCTTGGCTGTCAGGATCACGAGCTTCTCGCGCCCTGAAGCGGGGTCCTCCACGATCGTCACCAATCCGAATTCCGGCTGGGCCATCTGGCGGATCGCCTTTGAAATTGCCGAGCTTGTCACTTCGAACCAGGAGGTGATGGAACACTCGATGTCCTTGCGCCGCATCGACCGGCCGTCGCGGCCCTCCGAATGGATGAGCCATAAAATAACGGTCTGTTGACGGCTGATGTTGCCGCCGCTCAGTGCGGCCTCGACTGCGAAACCCACCCGGTAGTGGAAGGGATAGAAAAGCTCCAGAAACCGCATTGGGGCCTCCGCGCGCGTAACGGTCGCACGAGCCGAGGCGAGAGATTCGTTCTTCACGGGTTTCACCGCAATGACCTCATGGGATGAAAAAAGCTTGACATACCGGCGGCGTCATAACAGTGTCCTAACGACATAATTGTCAAAACGACACTATTTATGTCATATCGCCATCGAACTGTACACATAGCGGGGAAGACTATGGTGACGGAAGCGGTAACGCCGGAAAATTCGGGAAAGTTCAAGGCGGGGGACCTAGCAAACCCCAGTGTCATCGCGAACCCCTATCCCCATTACGATCTGCTGCGCGCCGGGTCGCCGGTCTGGGGCTATAAGGATCTGCCGCCGGGCACTGTGCCTGGACAGGATGAGCCGAAGACGACCTGGGCGGTCCTGCGCTACAGCGACGTAGTGTCAGCTGCGCGGGAGCCGCTCACCTATTCGTCTGCCGATCCGCTCCAGGCGGAAAGCTCGGCGCCTACGCTGATGCTGGTAAACCATGATCCCCCGCGTCACACCGAACTGCGCGCGATTGCGCAGAAGGCGTTCACGCCGCGCCGGATCACGGACAAGGCGCCATGGGTCGCGCACGCGGCCAGGCAACTTCTTGCCGAAAGCGCCGCCGAAGAGTTCGATTTCATGGATCATGTCGCGCCGATGCTGCCGGCGCGGGTGATGGCCCACATTCTTGGCGTCGCCGACAGCGTCGTTCCCAGATTCCGTAAATGGGCGACGGCATTCATGCTCTCAGCCGATCTCACGCCGCAGGAGCGCGAAGCCTCCAATCAGGAAGTGGTTGCGTTCTTTCTCGACCATGTGAGCCAGCGCTATGAGACCATTCGCAAAGGTGTCGAACCACCCGATGACCTGTTGACCGCGTTCATCCGCGAGGAAGCCGACGGCGGACGTCTGACGTTTGACGAGGTCGTGCGGTTTTGCGTGACGCTGGTTGTGGCCGGAGCGGAAACGACGACTTTTCTGCTCGGCAATGTCGCGGCGACGATGGTCGATCAGCCCGAGCTGGTTGCACGGATGCGGAGCGACCGGGAGCTTGTAAAGCCGTTCATTCTGGAGACCTTGCGCCACTCCGGCCCACCGCAGCGTCTGTTCCGGATCGCAACCAGGGATACGACACTGCGGGATGCCAAAATCCGTGAAGGCGATTGGGTGGCATTGTTCTTCGCAGCCGCGAACCACGACGCAGATGTGTTCGAGTCGCCGCACGAGTTCAAGATCAACCGCCCGAACATCAACCAGCAGCTCACATTCGGCCATGGCATCCACCATTGCGTCGGATCGATGCTGGCGCGTCTGGAGGCCGAGTGCCTGATGAACGCGATCCTCGATAGCGGGCGCGTGCTGCGCGCAGGCGACGCACCTCGCGTGCGTCAGACGGCCAGTCTGCTGAACTATGGGCTGGACCGTCTTCCCGTGCGGCTTTCGGCGGGTTAGGCGCGATGAGCGGGACCGGCACGGGACTGGAGCTTCAGGTCGGTGGTGCAATAGCCCATCTGCGCCTTCGGCGCGCGCACGCGGCGAACAGCTTTGATGCGTCGTTCTGGCAGCAGCTCCCCTTGTGCCTCGCGCAGATCGCGGGGGACCCGTCCGTCCGTGTCGTGATTATGTCCGGCGAGGGAAAACATTTCTCGGCCGGAATGGACCTCGCCTACTTTGCGTCGGCCCAGCGCCGCGCGGACTGGGAGGAAGGGCGCTACCGCGAATGGCTCCGGCGGCTGATCTTGAGTCTGCAACGCCCGATTACGCAACTGGAGGAGCTTGGCGTTCCGGTTGTTGCGGCGGTCCAGGGCGCGTGCCTCGGGGCAGGGCTTGATCTCGCGTGTGCCTGCGACCTGCGCTACGCGACGGCGGACGCCTTCTTCGCGGTTCAGGAGACGGCGATCGGGATGACGGCGGATCTGGGTGTCCTGCAGCGTCTGCCGCGGATCGTCGGTGCCCAGGCCGCGCGGGAGATGGCATACACCGGCGCGAAAATCTCCGCCGCTGAAGCGCATGCGATCGGCCTGATCGGCGCGCCGCTCTCCAATGTCGACGAGCTCATGTCCAAGGTCGAAGGCGTGGCGCAGCAGATTGCCGGTCGCTCGCCGCTGGCGATGACGGGCACGAAGGCGGCATTCACCGCTCAGGCCCGTGAGGCGCTGGCGCAGGAGCTTGCACACATTGCAAGCTGGAATGCCGCGATGTGGGTCTCGGAGGATCTCGCGATCGGGATCGAGGCGCAAAGGGCCCGCACCGATCCTGTTTACCGTGACCTTTTGGGCCCGGCCCCGCTGAAAGAGTAGCCCCGTCGCCGCATCTCGGCGCGAAACGGTATGCAGCACCGACGAAAAAGGAGGTACCGGAATGGCTGAACAACAGTACACGGAGCACATGACCGCCGAGCGGTCTGCACCTCCTCCTGACGATCCGGCGGATCTTGGAAGAGCACTCGCACAGCTTCGGGCCGGGTGGCAATCGGAACCCTATCCGAGTGCGGCGTCGCGCATCGACCGTCTCACGCGGCTGATCGGCCTGCTGGTCGACTACGCAGACCGCCTGTGCGATGCCGCAAATACCGATTATGGGCATCGCTCGCGGCATCAGACCCTGATTGCCGATATCTTCGTAACGATTGAAGCCCTCAAGCATGCGAAAGGGCGCGTGCGTCGCTGGATGCGACCTGAGGGGCGGCCTGTCATGGCACCACTCTATCTTCTTGGTGCCCGTGCGAAGATCGTTCCCCAACCCCTTGGTGTCGTGGGGGTGATCGGGCCATGGAATTTTCCGATCAATCTCCTGCTCAGTCCGCTGGCCGGAATCTTGTCCGCGGGCAACAGGGCATTCCTCAAACCCTCCGAGCACACGCCGGCGACGTCCGCACTTCTTGCCGAAGCGATCGCGGACCGGTTTGCGCCCGACGAAATTGCTGTCGCGCTGGGCGGCATCGACGTCGCGACGGCGTTCTCGAAACTCCCGTTTGATCATCTGGTGTATACGGGTGGTGAGCGCGCAGCCCGCGAAGTGATGCGCTCGGCGGCGGAGAACCTCACACCCGTGACGCTCGAACTTGGCGGAAAATCGCCCGTCTTCGTTTCGCGCACAGCCGACCTCGCGCAGACGGCCCGCAGGCTCGTCGGTGGCAAGATGCTCAATTCGGGCCAGGTCTGCATCGCCCCGGACACGGTTTACGTTCCCGCCGAATCCCTTGAGCGACTGGGGCAGGCGCTGGTTGACGAGGCGGCGCGGGTCGTGCCGGACGCGGTGCATAACCCCGACTACTCCGCCGTCGTGAATACGAGTCAGTATAACCGTCTTCAAGGCTATCTCGATGAAGTCGAGGCAGCGGGATGCCGTGTACTGCGGGCGGAGAATGCGACCGGCGACGCTCAGACACGGCGCATGCCGATGACCGTTGCGCTCGATCCGCCGCCTGCGGTCCGCATGATGGTGCAGGAGATTTTCGGGCCGATCTTCGTTCTGAAGCCCTACGCGAATTTCATCGAGGCCATCGAGTCGGTCCGAGCGGGCGCGCGCCCGCTCGTCAGTTATTACTTCGGCAAGGCTAAGCGCGAGATCGATGCGCTGCTGTATACGACCATCTCAGGCGGCCTCGTCATTAACGACGTGATTATGCAGTACACGGTCGAAAGCCTTCCCTTTGGCGGAGTGGGGGCAAGCGGGATGGGCGCCTATCACGGGATCGAGGGCTTCCGCACGTTCAGCCACCGAAAGGCCGTGTATCGCCAGACCGCGGTGGATTCCGCCGCGCTGGTGCGCCCACCCTTCACCTCACTCACCGACCGCATATTGCGGCTCGCGATCCGCCGATAATCCACGCCGCCACAACAAACGGGAGGAAGACGCATGACCATGAACGCCATCGAAACGACACAGGCTGTATTTGCCGCATTCGGCGCAGGCGACATCGACAAGATCATGACGCTGCTCGATGACGACGTTGAGATCGAGTTTTACGGGCCGTCCGTGATCCCCTATGCCGGGCACTACAAGGGGAAACCGCAGGCACGCAAATTCTTCGAAACCGTGCTTTCCTCGGTCGATATCCACCAGTTCGACCCGATGGATCTGTTCAGCAGCGGTGAGAAGGTGACGGTGACCGGGCATCTTCGCCTCACCGCGCGCCCGACGGGCCGCCAGATCGAGTCCGATTTTGCGCACGTTATCACGGTGCGCGACGGCAAGTGGCTGCGCTTCCGCGACTTCATGGACACCTCGCAGGCCGTGAACGCGTTTAACCGGGCATAGGCACAGGTACCTCCGATTGTTTCATGGATCGCAAGGGAATGCAGGTGTGAGTACATTGTTACTGAAGGACAAGGTCGCGTTCATCGCCGGAGGGACAAGCGGAATTAATTTGGAGATTGCGCGCCGGTTTGCCGCCGAGGGCGCTTGCGTTTTCGTCATGAGCCGGGATCCCGCGAAAGTACGGGCCGCGATCGACGAGATCCGCGGTGCCTATGGCGGGCGTGTCGACGGGATCGCCGCGGATGTGCGCGATTACGAACAAATCGTTCAAGCCGTTGAGGCGTGCGCCACCCGGTTCGGCAAGCTCACCACGGTGATTTCCGGCGCCGCCGGAAATTTCGTTGCGCCGGCGGCCTCGATGTCGTCCAACGCGTTCAACACCGTCTTGCAGATCGATCTCCTCGGAACCTTCAATGTGTTCCGCGCGGCGCATGGTTTCCTGGCGGAGGGCGACGCTTCCCTGATCGCGATTTCCGCGGTTCAGGCGACAACCCCGATGCCGGGGCAGGCGCATGTCTGCGCGGCGAAAGCCGGCATCGAAATGCTCGTCAAGGTGCTCGCGCTCGAATGGGGCCCGGCCGGAATTCGCGTCAACGCGATCTCGCCCGGTCCGATCGGCGGCACCGAGGGCATGCGGCGGCTGACACCCAACGCGCAGGCTGAGGCCGCCCTGCTGGCGGGCATCCCGCTGGGGCGTTACGGCCGCGCAGAGGAAGTCGCGGAAGCAGCGACCTGGCTCTCGTCCGATCGCGCAGGGTACGTGACGGGATCGACGCTGACCTGCGACGGCGGCAACAGTCTCTCTGGCGGCGCCGTCTTCGCCAATGCGCTCGCGGCAGGCCGGACATCACGATGAGCGTCAAGATCGCGATGTCGGCGCTGGAGGCGTTATAGAACGGTGGGTCCCCCCACGCGGATTACGCGCGGTCATTTCAGCAATCACACCGTGTCCGACCGAATCGCTCAACTATCCTGCGTGCCGCGCACCAGCGTCGGACCGATCAACACCCACGTGCTGGTAGAGTTAGCGGCGTAGATATGCACGATATGCTGGCAGTTTTCTGCAATTGCGGAAGGGCCTTCGCTGATCACGGTCGCTCGGCCAAGTGGTAATTGAAGCAAAAATGGCCGGGAAATGGCCGTTTGGCCGCCCCGTTATGGCGGCGCCGTGAAATACCCCCCAAACATTGCATCTGAGTACAACAATCCTCCAATATGTCGGCCTCACCACGGCAACTTCAGGGGGCAAGCAGGCTGAGAACGTTCCTCAAAAACGCGACCGCTCGTGCGCACGCTGCGCTTGAGGACGAGATCGGCGACCTCGCCTCGCTTGAGTCTTACGTAGTCTATCTGCGTGGCATACACGCGTTTCGCAGCGCACTCGAAGCGCGAGTTCTGTCGCTTGCCGGAGGGCGGGATCGTCTCACCGAGCTTGGCCCCGAACTCCAGGCGGATGTGGGCGATCTGCGCGCCCAGCCTCTCGCGCCGGAGGAGGCACCCGCGATCGCTCACCCGGCGGAACTCCTTGGCGCGCTTTACGTGCTTGAAGGATCCGCGCTCGGCGCGCGCGTTCTTTGCAAGCGATGTTCGGCACTGGGGCTAAGTCGCGCATGGGGAGCCCGCCATCTTTGGCGCCAGGCGGAGCGGCTGGACAATTGGAAGACGCTTCTTGAGGAGCTGGAGCGCGTCCCGCAGGACGATTTTCCGCTCGCTGCGGCAAGCGCAACGGCCGTCTTCGAGACCGCACGGTCTGCCATGGCAAGGGCGAGGCATGCCTGACCAGAGTGCCGTCAACCTTTCCAATTGCGATCGCGAACCGATTCATATTCCCGGCAGCATCCAGCCGCACGGCTGTCTAATCGCGTGCGATTATTCGTTGACCTCGATCCTACGTTGCTCGTCGAATGTCGCACTTTTGCTCGGCCAGGACGCGGCTGCGACAACACCCAGTGCGCTGATCGGCCAGCCACTCTCCGTCCTGATGGATGAAAGCCTCCTCCACGATCTGCGCAATGCGGCCGCCGCGGCTCGCGATGGCGCAAAGCCCAGACTTCTGCTCGGCGTGCGCCTGCGCGACGGCGGGCCCGTGTTCGATGTTAGTGTGCACCAGTTCAAGGGCGCTTCGATTATCGAATTCGAGCCTGCCGATTCAGACGGACGCGACGCGCCGTTGGAAATCGCGCGCACACTCATTTCGGTCTCATTCCGCTGCCCGGACGTCGCGGCGATGGTCGCACGCCTTCCCAAACTACTTCGCGCGGTGCTCGGCTATGACCGCGTGATGATCTATCAGTTTTTGCGCGACGGTTCGGGAGAGGTCATCGGCGAGGCCAAACGGCACGATCTCGAACCTTTTCTGGGGCTTCATTTTCCCGCCAGCGACATCCCGCAGCAGGCGCGGGCTCTTTATCTGCGCAACACAATCCGCATCATCTCCGATGCGAGCGGCGCGCGCGTCCCGATCGAACCTGTTCTTGATCCGTCAGGCGAACCGCTCGACCTCTCATTCGCCCACCTGCGCAGCGTCTCGCCGATCCATTGCGAGTATCTCCGCAACATGGGCGTCGGGGCCTCCATGTCGATCTCGATCATCGTGGACGGCGTATTGTGGGGATTGATCGCGTGCCATCATTATACGCCCCGCATCTTGTCCATGGCCCGCCGCGTCGCCGCCGAAATGTTCGGCGATTTCTTTTCGCTCCAGCTCCAGGCGCTGGAGCAGAAGGCGAAACTGCAACTGGTCGCGGACGTGCGCCAGGCGCTCGACCGTATTTTGCGCGGGTACACTTTTCATGGCGACGTCATGGCCACACTGACGCAGAGCCTGGAAGAGACGACATCGCTCATTCCCAGCGATGGCGCGGGCCTGTGGGTGGGTGGCGTCTGGACGTCGCTGGGGGTGACCCCGCCGGGCGACGCCATACCCGCGCTCGCGCACTTTCTGGTATCGACTGCGGGCGACAAGGTGTGGGCGACGCACGAATTGCCCGCCGCACTGCCCGGCGCAACCGCATACGCAGCCAAGGTCTCCGGTCTCCTCGCGGTGCCGTTGTCGCAAATCCCCAGGGACTATCTCGTGTTCTTCCGGCGCGAGGTCCTTCAGGCCGTGAAGTGGGCAGGCGACCCGAATAAGCAGTACGAGACAGGCCCGTTCGGCGATCGACTGACTCCAAGAAAGAGCTTCGCCATCTGGAGGGAGACCGTCGAAAATCAATCGCCTCCGTGGAGCGATGATGAGCGCAAAATGGCCGAAGCCATTCGCTCGACGCTTCTCGAAGTCATCATGCGGCACCACGAAATTCTCGAGTCCGAGCGCCAGACGGCGGCGGTGCGGCAAAAGCTGATCAACGAAGAGTTGAATCACCGGGTCAAGAATATCCTGGCCCTGATCATGTCGCTCGTATCGCAGCCGCTCGACAACGGGCGCGACATTGTAGAATACGTGGCCTCCGTCAAAGGACGGATCAAGGCGCTGGCACATGCTCATGATCAGATCGTTCGCAGCGACGGCGGCGGAAGCCTGCACAGGCTTCTGGAAGCGGAGGTGTCTCCTTACAAGGGGGCGGTCGCCGAACTTGAACTGGACGGGCCCACGCTCGTGCTCAACGCACGGGCCTATTCAGTCATGGCGCTTGTCATTCACGAACTGGCCACCAATGCAGCCAAATATGGCGCGCTCTCCGTTGTGTCCGGCCGCCTCAAGGTCACATGGAGCCGCACGCCGGAAGGTGCGCTCGAACTCGCCTGGCGGGAGTCCGGCGGTCCACCCGTTTCCCAGCCGAAGAGAACGGGCTTTGGAACCATACTGTTGAATCGCTCGGTGCCGTTCGACCTGAACGGAGAAGCCCACGTGGCTTATGACCCGGACGGAGTGTTTGCGCGCTTCGTGATTCCCGCGCAGTTCATTACGGAGGCGTCAGGGGCGCAGGAGTCCGCGGCGGACCAGATCGAAGCGCCGGCGGCCACCGCGCTCGATGGCTTGCGTGTGCTTCTGCTCGAAGACCAGCTGATCATCGCGATGGACGTCGAGGCGATGCTGGCCGAGCTCGGTGCCAGCGGGCTGGAGACGGCCGCCAGCGTCGACGAAGCGCTGGAGAAACTTCAGTCGGGCTCCCCGGACCTGTGCGTATTCGACGTCAATATTGCGGGCGTCGCCTCGTTCCCGGTTGCAGAGGAGGCCTTGAGGCGCGGTATCCCGTTCGTATTTGCGACAGGCTATAGCGAAGCTGCCGAGTTCCCTCTCTCAATGGCGAATATCCCGGTGGTTCGAAAGCCATACGACAAGGACAAATTGGCCGTCGCCGTGGCCGCGGCGCTCTCGGGCATTGATCGCACATAACGCTTAGGGGGCGCACCCCCGACAAGTCCCGCGGCCGGCGTCGGAAACGTGAAAGCGGAGTGGCCCTTGGCCACGGCGTGATTGCCGCACGAAAAGAGACGCCGTGTGCACCGGCCGCAGCGCAGGCTGGGAGGCGTTCCGCCAGCTATCTCCTCCGGTCACGCAGGTGCGACCAGATCGAGAACGCCACAAGCCCGACAGCGATTGTGGCAATGATGCCCTTGACCCACAGAGGCGTCCCTTCAGGGACGATGATCGGCTGCACCGGTTTCCTCCGACGATGACTGGCCCTAGACCGGTTCGGGGGCTGATGCCGCTATTAATGCGATGAGTCCCCGGATATTTCCAGGACGCCCTGCTTCTGTCACCACGACTTGGTCTGCCGGAAATGGATCACGTTTATAGCCAGAATATTATCGAAGCTCGCAGTCTCGAACGGCAGCCGGTTTCTACGTCCGCCGTTGCGGCTTGGCGAAAGTCGAACGCTCGCGCTTCTTGAACGTGTCGCGGCGCCATTTGCTTCGGGAGACAGACGGCTGGAAGAATTAGTGCCTATTGGTCGAATATGATTGTGCTCGGCCAATAGACGCTGAGTAAGATCCGGCTAAGCAGCACCCGGAGCGAGTAGCGTGGCGGATGGAAAACGCCGCCTGAAGCATCGATTTAATGGTGGGCGGTGCAGGGATTGAACCTGCGACCCCAGCCGTGTGAAGGCTGTGCTCTCCCGCTGAGCTAACCGCCCGCTCGTGCCGTGAGCCCGTGGCTATAGGTCTGGCAACCCGTGAAGTCAAGACAACGCAACACACGCGAAGCGCTTGACGGATGAAAGTCATTCGGGCCAGCTTGGACCATGCGCAGCAGAAAGATTCTCACCCGATCAATGCGGAAGATTGCTCTCCCGGCCGTGTGCCTGGGGGCGGCACTGTACTTTGCCCATCATGCGCTCGATGATGCGCAGGGCTGGCGGCGCTCATCGCAGCTGACAGGGGACCTGCGTGCCGCCGAGGAGCAACTGGCCGCCGAGCAGGCCAAATCGACCGCGCTTCAGCAGCGCGTAGACGGCCTCAACGGCAAGAGTCTCGATCCGGATCTGCTCGACGAGCAGGCACGCCAGTCGCTCGGCCTCGCCAAGCCCGACGAAATCATCATTTATAAGCCCTGATTGCGCAATGTTGCGCCGCACAAGGCACTGTTTTTTATAATCTTCTTGCTTTCATGAATTTTGAGAGCGGCGATTTAGAGTGTGCTTTACAAGCGGCTACCGAACGCTGCATAAGCGGAGGCGACGGCAGGGGCCGGCACCCGTCAAAATCGAAAGGGATTGCCCTATGGGTTCAGCAAAAGCAAAAAGCGCAAAACCCACGGGCGAAGCGGCAACGTCCCGCCAGTCCAAGGCCGACAAGGGCCAGGAACTGCTGGCGTTCTACAAGGAAATGCTGCTGATCCGGCGCTTCGAAGAGCGTGCGGGCCAACTTTACGGCATGGGGCTGATTGGCGGGTTCTGCCACCTCTATATTGGTCAGGAAGCGATCGTTGTCGGCATGCAGGCCTGCCTCAAGGAGGGCGATCAAGTCATCACAGGGTACCGCGATCACGGGCACATGCTTGCCTGCGGTATGGATCCCAAGGGTGTCATGGCCGAGCTCACCGGCCGGTCCGGGGGTTACTCCAAGGGCAAGGGCGGGTCGATGCATATGTTCTCGACCGAAAAACACTTCTATGGCGGGCACGGGATCGTCGGCGCTCAGGTTTCGCTCGGCACCGGCCTCGCATTCTCCAATTTCTATCGCGCCAATGACAATGTGTGCCTGACCTATTTCGGTGACGGCGCGGCCAACCAGGGCCAGGTCTACGAAAGCTTCAACATGGCGGAGTTGTGGAAGCTCCCGGTCATCTATGTGATCGAGAACAACCAGTACGCCATGGGGACTTCGGTCCAGCGCTCGAGCGCGGAGACCCATCTCCACCGCCGCGGTGTGAGCTTCAACATTCCTGGAGAAGAGGTCGACGGAATGGACGTGCTGGCGGTGCGGGCCGCCGGCGAAAAGGCGGTGCAGTGGTG